>Ga0209537_1003236_pt1 | contig 15147 bp, 10 predicted proteins | sample BioPla4DNA1_FD_187698 | JGI IMG/M metagenome (GOLD analysis project Ga0209537, IMG submission 187698) | Biogas fermentation microbial communities from Germany - Plant 4 DNA1 (SPAdes) (version 2) | ecosystem: Engineered > Bioreactor > Anaerobic > Digestate | place: Bielefeld, North...
CCGTTAAAAACCATTTGACCAATATCTATCAAAAACTGGGAGTCAGCGACAGGACCCAGGCCCTACTTTTCGCAATAAAACATAACTTGGTCAAAACCTGACACGGGGACGTTTCGTTTGCCAGGTTGTCATGACGAACAAAGCTTCCCTTTTTCATTCCGCTAAAAAAGGCGATCGGTATCAAGATGATTTTCTTCTCAATTGGCTATATGAAAAAAAGGTGATATAATATTAAAAAAAGATAATAATTCATTTGGAGGAATAATGCTATGTTGCCTATAAAGCGAAAAGTAGGATTAAATGGTAAAATCGCCATTGGGGAGGTGCTAAAAATGGCCAAGATCCAACCTGGCGATTTGGTCGAAATAAAACCTGTCAATAATAAAGTAATTATAAAAACAGTTAAAAAGACGAAACCCAAAGGTGCTGTTAAAGCTGCTGCAGGTATCTTAAGCGATCATGGCGATTTAGTTAATGCAATGTTACGAATCAGGGAGGATGATCATGACCGACCAGGAACCAGCATCCGATAAATACCTTGTTGATACTAACATAATTATTTATACACTTAAAGGCGTTGATATGATCGTAAAAGCAATGGAAAAGCTAGAAAACGACAATAACGAAATTTTTTATTCCACAATAATCGAAGCAGAATTATTTTCTTTCCATGAACTAACACAAGAACAAAGAATAAAGATTAGAGGAATCTTAGACATTGGCGAAATTATTGATGTAGATTCTGAAGTTGCATTAAAGGCTGCCGAACTTCGTTCTCTGAGTAGAAAGATATATAACCGAAAGATGAAACTGCCAGATGCCATTATTGCGGCTACAGCCTTTTTGTATTCAGCAGTTTTGGTTACATGTAATGTGGATGATTTTAAACATTTACGTAATCATGGTTTACACATTTGGAATCCATTGGAAACCTAATACTTCTCTTCCTTCTGCTCTTAATGGTTCAGCTAGGCGTTATGTTTGTCAGGTTGTCATGACATACAAAGCGTCCCTTTTTCATTCCGCTAAAAAGGCGGTCGGTATCAAGATGATTTTCTTCTCAATTTGCGGTCTTGTATCAGTCAAATATGCATCAGCCAATATATTTTTTAACATCTTCCAGGCTTTCATATTCGAAAATATTATCAATTACAACCTCCAATGTTGCAGCAGCTAGCTTGGATAGTTTTATTTTAAATTCCTCCGGCAAAGACCCAAATTTTTTAGTTAATAATTTTATTGCGGTCTCCACCAGAGCTTCTACTCTTCCTTCTTTTCTCCCTTCTACTCTTCCTTCTTTTCTCCCTTCTTCTCTTCCTTCTGCTCTAAGTTGTTCAGCTAAAGTCATAACAACCTCACTCCCTTCAGGATAGGAAGCAAATCCGAAAAGCTTTCCTGAAGTTCTTCGTTTATAAAGCTATCTTTTTGAAAAGCTGTAACGTATCTACATCTATTATTTTTATAATGTTTTCAGGTAGATAATTGTTTAGAAAATCTCTGGCAACCTCTACTTGCCCGAAAGTTTCTTTAAAGAATTTGTCATGAGGATTCTGGATTTTCACGCTACCACCTACCTGATTTTATTATAACATATTGCTGCATAGCTGCAATATTTAGAAATGCTGCTTTAGTTTGACTTTTTGTATTGTCGTCTTTATTATATGGTGGCAATTGGTATTTTTCAATTGTCATATCCAGCAGTTTAGCCAAAACTTTTCAAAAGCTATTTTTGCCAAGTATGATATCCTAGAAGGCCTCAATAGTGTAATGAAGGGTTTGGGTTTGGCAAAGTAATGGACAGTGGAATAGCGGGCCCTGCCAAAGCCCGTATGCATGATGCAGGCACCCTTTCCAGCATAACGGAATTTTGGGGTTAAACCTTTCGCTAGGTAGGCAATATTGCGTGCAACAACCTCCCCTTGATAGTGGGCGAAAATCCCCGCCTTTGGTGCATAAGCCTCCATCACAGGAAGCTTAATAGCTGTCACGTCACCTATTGCATATACATTTGACAGCCCCGTCTCCAAGATGCTGGGGTTTACCTTTACAAATCCGTTGCCGTCAACAAGCATGGTGCTTCTTACTACTCTTGGCGTCCAATGCGGAGCAACACCAATAAATATGTCTCCCTTTATAACCATGCCGTGGCCAAGTATCAGTGCATCTTTTTCAACGGCCAAAACCTTGGCTTCGGTGATAAGCTCTATATTCCTTTCGGCAAGCATCCTTCGCACGCTTTGTCCGACTTTCGGCCCTGCCAATGGCTCCGGCGAGGGCTCCGGAGTCGCCATAACAAGCTCCACTTTATTTCTAATACCCCTCTTCCTAAAAAAGGCATCGAGCATAAACATCATTTCATAAGGTGCCGGCGGGCATTTAAAGGGTAAGCTTGATATAAACAACACTATCCTGCCTGAATTTAAATCCTGAATACGCCTGTTTATTTTTATAACATCTTCAAACTCATAGGCATTTAATGCATAATCATCAAATCCCGGCACAAATTCGGTCCTGTACTCAACGCCCAGGGCTATCACCAGATAGTCATAGGGTAAAATATGCTTTGCGGTAAATACCCGATTGTTTTCAAAGTCTAATCGAATTATTTCATCACAGATGAATTCGATATTTTTCCTGCTTAATCGTGTCAAGGGTCTGCTGATACTTTCCGGGCTCCTCTCTCCAACCATCAGCAGCGGATAGGCACCCGGATAATGATAGTCCGGTTTTCTGTCAACAACAGTCACCTGCATATCCTGTCCCATAATCTTTTTTAGAACAGTTGAAGCTACTATCCCTCCTATGCCTCCCCCGAGAATCAGCGTCCTTTGCATAATCTCACCTCAGGAATATTGTTACCATCGGTTTTTGGTCTTATGCTGTCTACGCATGAAAATGCTATACCTCATATTTGCTCGTTGACACGAGTTCTTCCGTTTTTATTCCTCGGCTAAAAAATAGGAGACAGGCTCAAATTGAACCTGTCTCCTACCAGAACACATGACAAACGAAGCGTCCCCTTGGCAGGATTAAAGGACAGGTTCAAACTGTGAATATTTTGTACCTGTCCCTTTTTTTGAAACCTGGCAAACGAAGCGTCCCCGTTGCAGGATTATGAATATTTTGTACCTGTCCCCGTTTTTGCATGGGTGTTCATGTGGCGGCGGTAGGCGCTGGTTTCGTTCATAAGGGCTGTTAGAGGGGGTGGGAGTTTGGCCTTGGGGACTTTTTGGGCGTTGAGTTTTATGTGCAGCTTGCCGTATTCGCCTATTTTGACTTCCAGCATCCCCTGCTGCTCCAAAAACCGGAGCATCTCCATTACCGCAAGTTCCGTCTGGGCTGTAAAGGCAGCCAAGTCCTGTACGCTGGTATGGCCACCTTTATTATTTACCACAGACTTGATGTATTTCATTATCCAGCGGACGACTACTTTGTTGTCCACTATCTCTTCGGGGGAAAAGGCGAGGATTACTTCCTCGGCCTTGGAAAGGGCCAAGATTTCATCCAGCACCCGGGAATCGGGAGGGCAGGACAGGAGGACCAGGCGCCGGGCTTCTTTCACCCTGTACCTGTCCACGGTCTTTTTAGGAAAGGCCCATAAAGGCGGGCCCTCATAAAAGTACAGCGCATCCTCGTAAATGGGCTCTGGTTTCCCCAGCTCCCTCCAGGAGCGGTAGTCCACCCAGGTGGGCTCCCTTTTTTCTTCCGCTTCCTCTCTTTCCTCCGCTTCCAAAATCCCACGGACAATGAGCTGCACTTCTTCTTTTCCGTCCCATCGGTTAATCCCCACGCTGTATAAAAGGTCCACGGCACCCTTCTCGGGAACACTGTCCGCCCACCACCAAAGGGCAGGGAGGTTTTTATCCCCGTGTCCTACTACCAGCCTCATGTGCTGCTGGCTGGCCATGGGCCGGGCCGTGACAATTTCTACATCCGGGCAAAAAAAGATCGGTTCCGGCCAGCCCTCGCCAAAGGGGGCGAGTCGTCTCAGCTCATAGTATAACCCTTCGTCCACATCTTCTATGGGAAATTCCAAGTCGTAGCTGTCAGGGGCTATCTCTATATCCCCCATCCTACCCTTTATGACCTTCGAGCAAGCATCAATGAAGGCGTCCAGCTTTTCGCGCTCAAGGGATAATCCCGCGGCGCCGGCATGCCCGCCAAAGGCCGCCAAGTGGTCGCGGCATTCCTGCAGGACTTGGTAAATATGTATTCCTGCCACCGAGCGGGCAGAACCCACCACCGTCTCGCCGTCCTCTTTCAAGGACATCATGATCGTGGGCACATTATATTTCTCGCAGAGCCTTCCGGCGGTTATCCCTAAAATGCCCTGATGCCAGTGAGCTTTAAAGAGGATTATGGGCTCTCCCTCTATCACCAGGGCCTCGGCCTCCTCCAGCATGGCATCGGCGACCCTGCGCCTTTCCTCGTTGAGCTCGTCTAGCTTTTTCGCAAGTGCTTCCGCCCTAGGGACATCTTCGCTGAGCAGAAGCTCCACCGCTATATCCGGGCGCTCCATGCGGCCGGCAGCATTGATCCGGGGACTTATCTGAAAGCCGATATCCTCTTCGGTGATGAACCGGGGATTGATACCCGCCACTTCCATCAAGGCCTTGACTCCGAGGTTTCGGCCCTCCTTTATCAAGGGCATTCCCCTTTGGGCAATGTACCGGTTTTCACCCACGAGCTCCATCGCATCCGCTATGATGCCGAGGGTCACAAGGTCGAGATACTCATCTGCCTCTGCTTCCCTTCCGTAGCTCTTGAGCAGCCCTTTCGCCAAAAAGTAGGCCACACCTACCCCCGGCAGCCATCTGGCCGGGTGACCTTCGGCAAGGCAGTGAGGGTTCACTATGGCGTCGGCCTCGGGCAAGACGGGAGGAAGGGCATGATGGTCCGTCACCACCACTTCCATTCCGAGCCTTTTAGCCAGCTCTACCTCCCTCAGATTGGCTATGCCGCAGTCACAACTTATAATCAAGCCAACCCCTTCTTCATGAAGCCGGGAAACCGCCTCCTCCTTCATGCCGTAGCCCTCTTTAAACCTGTCCGGGAGCTTGTAGGTCACACTAGCTCCAAGCTTTTTTAGCACCTTGTACAATAGGGCGGTAGCGGTGACTCCATCTACATCGTAGTCGCCGTAGATGCAGATTTTCTTCCCCTGCTTTATAGCCCTTCTGACTATTTTCACCGCTTCCTCCATCCCCGGAAATTCCTCCGGCGCAGTGGGGGTGTATAAGTCGGGGTTTAAAAATACAGGCACTTCTTCCTCGCTAATGCCCCGCCTCGTTAGGATTTGGGCTAAGACCATATTTCCCCCCACTGCATCTAACATCTTCTTCGATACTTTAGCTTTCTTTAGCTCCTTCATTTTTCTCCTACTCCAATACAAATTCTTCTATGCTCTCCCAGTCTAAATCGAGTTCATCTTCCAACTCTTCCAGCCGGCGAAAATCCACGCCGGTCCCGTGGCAGATAGGGGCATATACGCAGTAAGCGCATTTTTGCGTATCTGCGGTAGCGAAGAATTGCTCGTAGGGCTTGTCTTGAATTTCCCCTATCGTCTGCCGGAGGACCTTCTCGTCCCGCTGGAAATCCTCCTCGGAATAAGCCAGGGGAACTGCCTCATCCGGGTATCTCGGATTCCAATAAATTATGGATATGTCCCCGGTGGAAAAGCCGCCCTTGGGCGAGTATTTATGTCCGGCCTGCTTTAACACGTACCTGTACACCACCGTCTGAAAGCTCCTGGCAAAAAAGCTGGCCTTAGGCCGATGGGGGCCGGTCTTCCAGTCGTAGATTACCCCTCTTCCGTCCGGGAGCACCATCAACAGGTCCAGCTTCACCAGGAGCCTTAAACCATCGGCATCAAAGCGGATCTCCTGTTCCGGAAAAAAGGCGGCTCTCCGCACCAGGGGCCTGAATCTCGTTAATCTCCGAAACCAGGTTTTCACCGGCTCCTCCAAAGGTCCCACCGGGATTCCCGAGTAGTATCGGCGGGCCGCTAGATGGAAGAGCTGCCCCTGTTCTATCGCCTCCAGCTGCTCCGGGTCCCCCGCCCAGGTGGAGGGCCAATAGAGGCCGTCTATGTAGCGGAAGCGAAACTTTAGGGCACAGGAATCGAAGGTGGCAAGGGCATGTTGGCTAAAATACATCTGGCTTATATCATTCTTCGCTGCTTTCATAGCTTGCTCTCTCCTCTTCTATGATTTTCTCCAAAGCTACCAAGACGTCGCTGGGCTTTCCATCCCTGCCGAACCTGTCCTTTGCGTGGCAGCTTAGCAAGAGGTTCCTTCTGGCCCGGGTTATCCCCACGTAGAGCAGCCTCAGGCGCTCGGATATCTGTTCCACCTTGGAAGTGTAGATGGGGTCCCTGACCGCTTCCCCCCTCAATGCCTTGAGCTCCGCCTTTATGAGGGATATGGGGTCGCTGATGTCATCCTCCAGGAACCAGTAGTTGCCTTTGAACTTGTCGCTCACCCTGGAAGGGTATTCATAAGCGGTAACCCCTACCAGGTACACCGTATCCCACTCCAGGCCCTTTGCCTTGTGGACCGTGGAAAGGGTGACTACCCCCTTCTTGGGCTCAAAGCCCTTTCGGTCATTGACGGTTTTTAAAAAGTGCTGCAGCGGCCCCTTTAAGGATTGAATTTCCCTGGCAATGTCGTACAAGAGGCAGCCGGGCAGCTCCCGCATCTTCTGCCTTATAAGGAGGGCCAGGTTGTGGGCAAGGTCCAGCTCATCCGCCTCAAGCCCCATATCTTCCGCCAGGTACAGCACCAGCTCATCGGGAGGGATTTTGACGCTGGCATCCAGCCATCTCCTAACGGCACTCAGGCATTCCATAAAAGCCGTATAAGTCTGAGGCTCTGCCAATTCATCGGGAATCTCCCGCCAGGGCAGCCTTTCCCCTATGGGGTACAGGAGCTGCTCCGGAGTATATCTTCTAAACAAACTCACAAGCAAATTCCTGCCGACCTGGTCAAACTCCATCCTCATCCGATGCTCCAACAATTCTATCAAGAGCTTTACCCTGTGGGGCTGGGCCAGGTACCGTAAGGCCAGCTCCACGCTCTCTATGGTCCCGATCTGCCGGTCAGTGAGCTTCTCGACCTCCTCGATCGGAGCTTGCAAGCGCTCAAGTTCCCCCTTCAAATAAACTAGGTCGTTATTTGTGGGGGCCAGGATGGCCGCAGTAAGCTCGGGATTGTTTTTGACATGCCGGCAGGCCAAGCGAGCTACCTGCTTGATCTCATCTCCATAGCTATCATACCTTTTTACCGCAATGGTATAATTCTCCGTCACCGGATTCGGAAAGGGGTCGTCTTCGGGCACCGGCAATATGTGCTGGGCCTCCAAGGCCGTCCGGCACTCCTCCTGGGGATGGCAGTCCCTCACCCAATCCACCAGGCGGTTGGCCAAATCTATAATCTGCCGGCTGCTGCGACTGGAACAGTTTATGGACTCTACCCGCACATCCTCCCGGCGGCAGAAGCTTCGGAAGATCTCCGGCTCCGCCGCGGTAAAGGTGCCCAAAATGGCCTGGTTGGAATCCCCTACCCTCACCAAATTGCCGGACTTTGAGCTCAGGATCTTTAAGATTTCTTCCTGGAGGGGATTGGAGTCCTGGGCCTCGTCTTCAAAGACAAAGGTCCAGCGCTCCTGCAGCCTTTCCCGCACCCCTGCATCCTCCTTCAAAAGTCTCAAAGCCTGCACGATGAGGTCTTCAAAATCCAGCCAGCCATTTCTATGTAGCTCCCGGCTGTAGTCCCGGTAAAGCTCCAGGCACCATTTTAGATACGAGCTATCACTTAATCTTTGAAGGTAGGACTCCAGCTCATCTGCCGTGAGGCAGGCGGCCTTGATGTACTTTATGGCATCAAAGAACATCTCCGGCGTCCTCTTCTTCCACCCTTCATATGCTATGGGATACCATCGCTGATTGTCCTCATCTATCTTTATTTGACTTTTCCAAAGTTCCCGGTGCTCTGCCACCCATTCCCGGGCAAAGTGCTGCACTAAGGAACGCTGGCTGCTCTCATCGATGACCTGGAAATTCTGGTTTATCATCAGAAACTCCGGCTTTTCCTTCAATATGCTCATCGCCAGGGAGTGCAGGGTCTTCACTTCATAGCCTGCCGTCCGGGGCAGACCCCGCTCTTCCAAAAAATCCCCGATCCTCCTGGCAAAGTTGGACACCGCCGAATTCATCACAGTGACTATGAGGATCTTGCCGGGCTTGTGCAGGCCTTCCTGGATCAAATCTGCCGCCAGGTGTGCCAGCACCGTAGTCTTACCCGCTCCCGGCACCGCCGGCACCGCAAGCTGTCCGCCCCTGTAGGCCGCCACTTCCCTCTGTCCCGGTCTAAGATTTATCATTTCCACGACCCCCGCTCCATCAGTACTTCAAAGGCTTCCAGCAAAATCCCGTCCTGCTCAAAGCCCTGGCTGCTGAGCTGGCTGTGGGCGATGTAAATGCCCTTTTTGCACTTGCAAAGAAGCCCCCTTATCAGCCGGGCTAACCTTTCTACCCTTATCTTCTGATCCAGCCCATCATCCCAAACCAAGCCCTTCCTCCAGCGACGGGAAAGGACCCAGGGATTTGTCAGCTCCTTTGCTATGCCCCGCATCCAGTACCTACTGCCGATGTCCACCCAAAACTGATAGTCCACCGCGGCTATATTGGGATTTAAGACAAAGTTTAGGGCAGTGGTGAGGATTACCTTATCCCGTTCCACCTTAGGCCGATGCAGCATATCCGCCGCCAAAGTCCCCTTTTGGACGAGATCTATGAAGCACCTATCAACATCCTCGGCATCCCCATGGTACCTCTCCAAAGCTTTATGTACCTTGGTAGCCGAATCCAGCACCTGCCGCACCGCCAAAAGGTCTTCGTCCTCCGGCGAAAGGGGGGCTAACAGCTCTGCAAAAATCTGCTGAAAGAGCAGCCGAAGGTCCGCATCCTCTTGCCCCTTTCGTTCCTTTACCCACTCATAAAGTTCTTGGTACTTCTCGGCATTTCGATATCCCAGCCTCTCCCTCAGGCCCTCCTCATCTATATCGGGCAAGTCATTATCATTCCTCAGTATCCTCTCTGCCAGCAGCCCCGCCCGAACCGGGTCAAGTTCCAATAATATCCCCATGCACTGCACCAAGGCTGAATAGTTTAAGGGAATTTGCCAGTGCCTGTTGCAAAGAGCAGCCAAAGTCACCATGGCTTGAGCAAAGGGTTGGTCCAAAAGCCTTCTTGACCGGCTTATCCCTTCAAGCTCTATACCTCTTTCGGCAAGGCGCCGGCCCAGGTCAAATTCTAGGACCTTATCTACAAATGGAGAGATAACCGCTATCTCTCCCGGCTTCGTGCCGGACTCTACTAGCTTAGTTATCCTGTTTGCCACTTCCTCCAGCATGGCACCCCGCAAGTCTTCCACTATCTGTCCACTTAAGAGCGCCATGCTCTTTACATCCGCCGTCTTCCCTCTCAAGATGCCCTCCAAGCTGCTGGCGAAAACCTCCATATCCCCTTCAAAATTTTCATTCTTCTGCTCTTGTACCATGCACAAAGGCAAAATTTTTTTCTCCACTCCCTCGGGATAGGCCCCGAAGAAATCCGTATGGCCTCCCCGGGGATTGTAAGCTAAAAATACCCCTTTGGCCTTCTTTAAAAAATCCACTATCAAATCTTGGGCAACAGGCACAGTCTCATCTATATCATCAACTATGAGGTAGTGGTAGCTGTCATGGAGCCTTGCAAGGTATCTTTCATCACTAAACAGAATGTCATTGTAAAGCTCCACCATTAGAGAGTAGTCAATGCTCCGGTTTTGCAGGCAATTTTCTCTAAATCGCTTCATCAGCTCAATGGCATCCCGAAAGGCAGCCTGCTTTTCAGCACCCCCGACAGCTCCAAGTAAGCGCAGCCTTACAAAAGCTTTTTCCAAAGGTATTTTCGATACCGCTGCCAGGTTCAAATTATCGATGAGCTGTATAGAAATGGCATCAGAGGTGGACCTTACATCCCTAAAACCCCCCTGATCCAGCTTCTCTTCTACAAGCTGCATCATGAGGTAATGGGACGCTTCCACCGTCATAAAAACCGGCAGCGAAAAGCGCAGCCGACCCGGCAAGCTTTCTTCCACCATGGGCCAGTAGCTTGTAAGCTGCTCCTGCACAAAACCAAAGTATGTATGGACATTGAGCTTCCCAAGAGCGGGAGCTTTAAGCTCCCTCCTCCACCGAGATACATCCAAGGTAGAACGGGTCAGCACCAAAATCCTATCAGACCTTATCCCTTCTTCTACCAATTCCAAATATTTATTTATTAAGGCAGCGGTTTTACCACTGCCCACCGGCCCGGAATATATCAGCTTCAAAAAAACACCTCCGCCATCACAAGAAAAAGTTCTGTTGCTTCACTTCTTCCCATAGGGTACTAGAATATTATCCGATCTATACGAAAAGACATTCTTCTTAGCAAGTTTCAGGACTTTCTTTAAGTTTTCTACCCAATCCTTAATTTTAATGTCAGTTGAATCATACGAATTCAGTATCTGTATAATCCAGTTTTTCCATTCTTCAGCAATGAAAGATTCTAATTGCAATTGGGCCGGAAAAGATGGCCTGCTCTTTTCTGGCTCAACTACAATTCTTTCCTTAAATATTATAGCATAAACTCTTTTCCCTTACACTGCCCTCAATATTGAATTTAATCATACTCTTGTTACCAAATTCATCCACAGGCATAAGCCCACATGCTCTTGTTCACAATGGCAGACTCGCATTTTAAATTGCCTGCGGTTAATCAGCTAAGGAATGAAAAAAGACCGTCAATCAAGAAGGTTTCTTCTCAACCGACGGTCAAATACAAAGCAATATATTTACTTTTAATCCCGATTCAACCTCTACACCTAATTCAGGTCTTTTAGCTTATAAGAATCGTTCTCCTAAGGAAAGATATTGTTTTACTGCATCCGATACCGCATTTGCGGCCAACTGATCAAATGATGTACCTACAACGATGATATTGACTCCTGTACCTTTAAAAGCTTGATAGTTGGCGAGATTTATCCCGCCTTCAGCCAGTGTAGGTGCTTTTTTAACTGAGTTTACCAAAGCTTCTAATCGCTCTTTCACCTGTGGATGTATTTCTCCAGCCGATACACCTTCATAAGTCATACCTGTCATTAAGCCTATCATATCTACACCCATTTGTTCCATAGCCTGAGCAACTTTGCCGACTTCTTCAGGTGTTCCTGCCGGTATTCCCAGAAGATGCCTGTCACCAGGATGAGCAATATATGCATCCACCAACAGACCGAATTTGTGAGCCTTTGCAACCCATTCTTCTAGATCCTCTAGTGTGGCCTTATGAGTATGTAGACCATCAGCTCCTGCACGTGCTATATTATAAAAATCTTCATCTTCAAGAATAATAGGCTCCTTTTCTGTAAATCCTCCCGGAACTCCAACCGTGATGAAAATTTCTTCTCCTACAGCACTTCTAACACCGGATATAACCTTCAACATTTCTTCTAAAGGTAGCCTATGCCTCACAGCCTCAGCCGCATTCATATCCCTGGCTCCATATAATCCCCTGGCTAATATTACTGCCGGATGGTTGGGCTCAAGAAGACGAGCTCCCGCTGCTACAGCGGCTCTGGCCATTCTTGCATCATCACCTGTTATCCCGGTACTAAGAAGGGTTGTCCCTCCATGCATATTTATAGCATCCCGAACCTTGTTAATAGCCCTCTCTCTCTTTTTCTCCATATCCCCCTTAATCATATATTATGCGCCTCCACTTTATTTTTACTATGCTGAGCACCTCTATAAATGCGATTTGCCGCCATGGTTAGAAGAAATGCTATTATTAAAGCCGTAAGCATTGATAAAATAAAACCTATAGTATTATTTGACATAAAAGGCGCAACCAGTATGGGGACATATGCCATACCCCGAGCATTGAAAAATCCGGCTACAGCACCGCCGGCTGTGGCGCTGACTAATGCTGCAGCAAACACCAGTTTATCTGCAAACATAAACGGGTAAGCCGCTTCAACAAAAGTCCCGAAAACTGTCAAAATAAAAAATCCAGGTGCCGCAGCCACTCGATCAGATTTTGCACGTGGATACAGTATATTGGCAAGGGTTATCCCTGCCGCAGTCACCACTAATCCCACTGCATCAATAGCCCCCAAAAAACTGTTACCATACTGTTCCATTTCCAAAAGAATAATGGGAAGTATTGCAGCATGGTAAACTCCCCCAATTATAGCGGGCCATATTAACAACCCCGCTATGGCTCCTGCAGCGATAGGATTGTAATCCAAAGCTGTTTGAATAAGCATCCGAATCCCATTACCGACCTCAAGGGCTATAGGAGAAAATCCAAAGTACATTACAAGCCCTGAAAGTAAGCCCGATACCCCACCTGATAAAATGTTTACAGTAGTAGCAGGAAAATTCCTCTTAGTACTGAACGCTACAAGATATGGAACCATTATCCCTGCTGCTATGCCCCCCAGTAGGCCCCCAAAGATGCCGCCTTTTGTTGAAAGAACTCCTGAGACCACACCTGCAACAATACCTACCTCATCAAAACCAGACACTTGTTTTGCTGCAACTACGGCAACTACAACCGGCAATGCTTCTATCATTATTTCAAAAACTTCATTGAACACATCAAGGCCGGGAATCCTGCTTAAAGCTATAGTAATTGCCAGAGCTATAAAAGCAGGAAGTGAAGTTACCATAATCCCCTGAAAATTTATTCTCTTGAATGGACTCTCATCGGATCTTTTTTCCTGATACGAGCCTATTACAGGCTTATATTTTAGCTTCCAGTAATTTGCAAGACCTGCTGCATAAGACACAGCTCTTGTACGATTTGTGGAGCCGGTTGTACCTGAAGCTGCTACTACATTTAATCCGACAGAGCGTGCATGAGCTACAGATGTTCCACCTGTTCCTACTGCAGGAAGATTTTTATCTGCGCCAGCCTTAACTGCTTTTGAATTTGTCCTTTTAGGATCAGCACTAACCAGTATAAGACCGTCGATTTCTCCTTTTTCTATTTGTTCTGCTAAAACTATGTCAAACTCTTCTGCCTTTTTATTTGCTTCTTCAAGTTTGCCCTCAAAAATTACTTTCAGTTCACCTTTTTCCAAAATTATTAACCGAGCAGGGGTATAAGATTTTGCTTGGTCCATAGATACGTTGGCAGCAACAAACTGCACAGCAGCTAGTTCTATTCCCGCGGCATATAGCTGAAGTTTTATCGCCTCTAGCAATGCGAAAGGATTACTCCCGAGCAATTAAAAGTAATAAATGATATTCTGCAAAAGTTATAAATTATTATAACGATGACAAAAGCCAGGGTTTTCCCCTGGCTTATTTGGTTGAATTATAAAATTCATTTCGCCTTTATTCCTACTTCATCATGACACTTATAATTCGGTACTAGCCGTTTTATCACATCTTTCACTTCCGCATTGGAGTTAAAAAGCAGCTCCTTTAGATTCGATAGTTCCTTTTCAAAAGTTTCTCCGTTGTGAAAAGTTGGCTTGGCTATGTATATCTTTTTATATTTGGTAGCTGTTATGCCTTCTTCATTTAGCAGTAGTTCCTCGTAAAGTTTTTCACCTGGTCTCAGGCCTATGTATTCTATTTCTATATCCACATCAGGTTCAAGGCCCGAAAGCCTTATCATATCTCGAGCGAGGTCGGCTATCTTTACCGGCTCTCCCATATCCAAGATAAATATTTCTCCGCCTTTAGCCATAGCTCCCGCCTGTATCACAAGCTGCACTGCTTCCGGAATCGTCATAAAGTATCGTATAACTTCAGGATGGGTTACCGTAACAGGACCTCCGCTTTCGATTTGTTTTTTAAATAAAGGAACTACACTCCCCTCACTTCCTAAAACATTGCCGAATCTCACAGCAGAAAAAACAGTGCTGCTCTTCATAGACATCATCTGTATGATAATCTCTGCAATTCGCTTCGATGCCCCCATTATGTTAGTGGGATTTACTGCCTTGTCTGTAGATATTAGTGTAAACCTTTCAGCATTATACTTATCTGCCAGCTCCGCCACATTTAACGTTCCGAAGACATTATTTTTTATGGCTTCTGTGGCGTTTAGCTCCATCAGAGGAACGTGTTTATGAGCTGCAGCATGAAAGACCACATTGGGCCTGTATTTATCAAATATGTATTCAAGTCTTGCCCTGTCTCTTATACTTCCTATTAAAGCTGTGTATTTTAAATCAGGAAACAAATTTTTTAAATCAAACTCCAAGTTGTAAATATTGTTTTCACTAATATCAAAAATCAAGAGCTCTTTAGGTTTAAATCTAGCTATCTGCCGACAAAGCTCTGAACCTATAGAGCCACCGCCGCCCGTAACTAAGACCACTTTGTCTTTTAAGTATTCGGAAATCTCTTCAAGGTTAATCTTGACCGGTTCCCTACCCAAAAGGTCCTCTATTTTTACATCCCTAAGCCGTTTTACACTTACTTTCCCATCAAGCAGTTCATAAACTCCCGGCAAAATCCTTAACTTGCACTTGGTCTCACTGCAAATATTTACTATCTCCCTAATCTGGAGCCTATCAATAGAGGGCATGGCAATTACTATTTCCTTAATATTCTTTTTCTGAACCATTTCAGGGATAATATGACGTCCCCCAAAAACCCTAACTCCATGGATGCGCATGCCATGTTTGTTTACATCATCATCTATCAAAACAACAGGCCTCATCTTCAGGTCAGGATGTCTTTTAAACTCCTGAATAACCATGGAGCCCGCTTCACCGGCCCCTATAACCATGACATTTCGCACACCTTCAGGCCTTCGGAGCATTGGCGTCACACCATTAAAAGTCCTTAAAACAAATCTACTGCCTCCAATAAATGTGGTAAGCAAAAGCCAAAAAAGTATATATATACTCCGAGGAAAGGTTTTGCTTATCATAAAAGTATATCCCAAAACAGTCAGAGAACTAAAAGACGTAGCAAGAACTATAGCAATAAGCTCATTTACGCTGGCATATTTCCAAATGCGATTATATAGATTAAAAAATATAAAACTGCAAAGTGCAATGACAGTTACAACAACATGAGTTTCTCTAAATAATGTAATGTATT
>Ga0209537_1003240_pt1 | contig 15133 bp, 14 predicted proteins | sample BioPla4DNA1_FD_187698 | JGI IMG/M metagenome (GOLD analysis project Ga0209537, IMG submission 187698) | Biogas fermentation microbial communities from Germany - Plant 4 DNA1 (SPAdes) (version 2) | ecosystem: Engineered > Bioreactor > Anaerobic > Digestate | place: Bielefeld, North...
TCCTAAGTATATTAAAAATAGAGATTGGAGTTAAAAATCAAAATAGGAGGTAGATGTCTGTCTCATCTACCTCCTATTTTAATTTCTAGTTTTATACAAATTTAACCTTTTACCCCACCTATGGTCAGACCAGAAATGAAAGCCTTTTGATTTAGGAGAAATAGTATAATTAATGGGATAACAGACATAACAGATCCAGCAATCAACAGGTCATAGTTATTACCATAGGGAGCGATGAGTGAAGCAAGTCCTATGGTAAGGGTAAACTTCTCTGTTGTTCTAAGAACGATGAGGGGCCAAACAAAGCTGTTCCAGCTGGTCATAGCCTGAAGTATTGCCATTGCCCCAAAGGCTGGTGTCATAAGTGGCATCATTATCCTAAAGTAAATACCGAATTCACCGCATCCATCGATTCTTCCTGCATCAATAAAATCCCTGGGCAGGCCAATAGCATATTGCCTGAAAAAGAATACTGCGAAGGGTGAGACCACAAATGGCAGCACGACTCCCCAATAGGTATTAATAATATTTAAAAAGACAGTTAGCCGATATAGAGGCAGTATTAGAATTTCGATAGGCACCATCATAACTGCTAATACAGTTAGAAAAATAAGATTTCGGCCTTTGAAATTGTAAACAGCAAGGCCATAGCCTACCATAGATGTCAAAAAGAGTGCTAGTACCGTATGCATGGCGGTAATAATGAGACTGTTTTTATACCAATGCAAATATGCACCGTTTTTATCCGTTGCTAATAAAGCATAGTTATCAAATGACATTACATCTAAATCAATATTTAGGTTTATTCCATAACGCATAAGCTCCCGACCAGGCTTAAAGGAAGATATTAGCATAAAAAGGAAGGGAGAAAGGATAATGAGGCTGGCTAATATCAATACTAGCAAGAGCAAAATATCTTTAGCTTTTATGGTCCTTTTTGTGTTTTGCATCTAATCCTCTTCCTTTCTAAAATATCCAAATAATGAGAGTTGAACAATGTTTACAACCATTACTATAAATAGCAGAGTGATACCTATGGCAGAGGCAAATCCCATGTCGTTTTGGTTAAATCCTGTCTGATAAATATATTGAACCAGGGTAAGGCCGATACCTCCTGGGTTACTAGTGCCCCAATAAGTATAGCTTTCAGCAAACATTGCATAACCGCCATATACACTAATAGTAATTACATAAATAATTACAGGCTTTAAGCCGGGTAGTGTTATGTGCATTAATTTATGAAAAGAATTAGCACCATCAATATCAGCCGATTCATATAATTCATCCGGTATGTTTTGCAAGCCGGATAAAAAATAAACAATATTGACTCCAAGCCATCTCCATGTACATAGTACTACCAGAGCAAACATACCTGTTGACTTTTGTTGTAGCCACACTATGGGCTCAAGGCCAAATTTGCCAAGAATGGCATTTATGAAGGTGGTTTCCTGTTCACCAAAGGCATATCTAAAAAAGATGCCAGCTACTATTACAGATGTCAGTGCAGGCATGAAAAATGCTGATCTAAATACATTCCTTCCTATGGTAGTTTTTTTGTTTAGCACTACAGCCAAAATAATTGGCAGGGGAACCAGAACTAATATAGTCCAGAATGTGTATATAGTTGTATTCTTAAGGGCTGTGAAGAAAAGAGGATTTAAGAGGTTTTGATAATTTTTAAAGCCAATAAAAGACACATCTCCAGGGCCGGCGATTTTTTGGAAACTCATAATTATTGTAGATATTGTGGGGTACAGGAAAAAAAGTAAGAAAGAAATAATAAAAGGAGAAACAAACACATATGGAATAATTCCATGGGATCTTTTTTTGTACGTCAAGTGGGTGTTATTCACAAATATAGCCTCCTTTTTAGGTAAAGATTCGGCTGTTGCCAGCCGAATCTAGTTACCAATTAGTATATTGATTATTGCTGTCTGGCTAATTCGTTTGCGGCTTCCTTTAAGGCCTCTTCAGGAGTCAGACTCTGTTCCCTTATGGATTTAAATACTACATCTCTTTTGATAATGTCAATTGCTGCAGGATATATTTCGGGAATATTTGTTGGATGGATCTCATCCTTTATTTCCAGCAGCATATCGAATATGCCCTTTCCGAAATAATCGGTGTATTTGTTATCTGCACTCATCTCAGGTGCATCCCAAACATCCCATCTGATAGGATCGAATCCAAGCATGGTCCAAGTCTTTATAGCACCTTCCCGTGATACTTTTGCAAAGGCCAGGAATCTTGCAGCAAGGTCCTGATGTTTACTCTGAGTGGTTACAACTGTACCTGTTCCTCCCATTCCAGCTGAGCGATACCCTCCTTCTTCCCATGCTGGTAAAGGTAGAATAGTAATTTTTCCGTCCAAGTCAGGCATATATTCTACAAAACGGCTCATATACCATAATGGCATAAGCACAGAAGCTGCACCACCGTTATTCATAAATGCAAAGTATTCTTCAGCATGGTGGGATCCCCCAGGAGCCGGGATGGCAATTTTATGCTTGTGAACCATATCATAGAGGAATTGTAAAACCTTAATATTGTCTTCATTATCGATGATAATATTACCTTGACTGTCAAAAATATCTGAGCCAATCTGACTTATCATTGGGTACAAGGTCCATTGGTCAGTAATTTCAATGGTGGTCATTGGTATACCTGTTTCAGCCACTACTTTTTTACCAACCTCTACGTAATCATCCCAAGTGACAATATCCTTAGGATCAACACCAGCTTGATCTAAGATTTCGGTGTTATAAAACATTACAGTAGCACCAACATGGTAGTCTATTCCGTAGTATTTACCATCCTTTGCATAATTGTCAAACCTGGCTTGTACACAGTATTCTATATCAGAGCCGATATAATCATTAAGAGGAACAAGTGAAGGTGTGCTTCCTTTAAGGTAATTGGCGAATTTACTAATTTCAATATCTGCTATATCTGGAGCACCTACTCCTGATTGAAGGGCAATTAATAATTTGTTGTGCATTTCATCGTAGGAATATACTTCAGTTACAAGCTCAATGGGACTGTCTGGATTTTTTTCATTCCAGGTCAAGACGGCATCATCAATGAATTGTTTATGAAGCTCCTGGAAAGTCCAGAAAATGAGAGAAGTTACCTCTGCTTCCTTGTCGGGACTGCTGTCTTCTTCAGCTGGTTCAGAATTCTCATTTTTGTCATTGGTGTCGGGCTGTTCAACGGGATCATTTGTGGCAGTATCTTGGTTGGCATTTTTTCCACCACCGCATCCGGCCACAAAAATACCCAAGGTTAGAACAAGAATTAAAAGAAATGCAACACTCTTTTTCATAATTTTTCCCCCTTATTTTTAATATGATGCGTTTGAATATTTAGCATAGTATGTGGAGTTTAAGATGGGTCTAACTGATGTCAAGGTAGTCTTGTAATTGTTCTGTGTGTTAATAATTTTATTATATATGACTAAATAAATAACTGAATTTTTTTATCCTTTTACTATAATGTTTTGCTGTACTTTAAGAAAAGTGAATATAAACAGAATTATTTAGTCAAGTCATGGAATTATAAGATGATTGACTTTTAGATAGTATTAAGCTATCATAAAGTTAATTTATAGCATTTGTCTTATAAAAATCCCATTAGCTAATTTAATAAAATATACACATTTTAATATAATTAAACTAGCATCAGCTATCCAACAAATATAGAAGTCAGTTCCTTGTTTACCTTGTTTGGATGAGAAAAAGAACTATATTAAGAAATGGAAAGTCTTGATTAAACACTAGTATATTTACTTTAAGGGATTATCTCAACTATTGGCAAGTATATTTCTGTATCTTCTAATATATATTGTGGATTTCTAATAAAAGAGGATTTTTAAATAAAAAGACCATATGGGAAGAATGGTGGTGTACATGTATACACATTTTGTTAGAAAAATGTCCTATAGATCTGGTCCCAGATTTGGTTTTTTAAGGAAGCTCATCAATAAAATATGGCATGGTATCAGGCACACAAAAATTCAAACAAGATTGATGATTTCATTTATTCTTCTGTCATCCATTCCCTTGTTTGTTACTGGTTATTTTTCTTATTATAATTCCAGCAATACTATAAGAGACAAAATAAGTGCATACTCCCTTATGTTGATGAATCAGATTGGCAAAAACATTGACGATCAATTGGTACGTCTAATTAACGATAGCATTGCCATAGAGTTTACTGACATTGTTCAAGATACTCTACTAAACTATGATAAGATGACCGAATGGGAAAAAAATAGTTTACAGTATGAGATGAGTTACTTATTTTCCCGAAATTTCTCCTACCTCAATTACGTATCCAATATAATGCTTATTACAAAGAATAGGGAAGTTATAACATTGTATGGTGATTGGAATATAAGAATCAATCTTAAGGATGATTATATTGATTTCCTTTTTGACAGTGCTGTTCCTAAAGATGGTGTACCATTTTGGAGTACAGTTAGCTCTGAAAATGTAGATCATTTTGCAAGACTGGGTTCAAGAGATGAAGAAGGGATTTTGATAACCAGGGCAATTAAAAACGCAACAACGGATGTGAGAGAATCAATTTTAATTATAATGATTAGTAAGAGAATTTTCTCTGATATTTATAAGGATCTGGATATTGTGGCAAATACAGATATATTTGTAATCAATTCCAAAGGCATTATAGTATCCAGCACAAATCCTGAAATAGCTTTTTCTAGTGAATATAAGTATCCACTTCTTACTCAGAAAATATTTCAAAATAATAGTTCCAAAGGAGAGGTATTTGATATGAGCTTGGGTGGCAGCAATTATCTGGTGGCCACCTATCCTTTGAAACATGCTGATTGGCAGATTGTTACTACAATTCCCTATTCATACCTTAATAGTGAATCAAAAATGCATGGATTATCTATTATGTTTTTAGGGATTGTGTGTTTTATTCTGGCCATAATACTTAGCTTGTTGATATCAGGAAGTATATCTGTACCCCTAGCTAATTTAATTCAGTCAATGAATAAAGTAAAGAAGGGAAATCTAGATGTTTATGTTAGTGACCATAGTAATGATGAAGTGGGCGAGGTGGCAAGGAATTATAATACCATGCTTATAAACCTAAAAGAATTGATTAATGAAGTAAGAGAAATGGAAAAACAAAAGCGAAAAGCAGAGTTTAAAGCTCTTCAGGCCAAGATAAATCCTCACTTTCTTTCAAATACCTTAAACACCATAAGGGGTATGGCAGTGAGGCAAAAGGCTCATAATATTTCAGATATAATAACTTCCTTAATTGAGTTGTTGAGGGTATGTATAGGAGAGGGAGATGAATTTATATTTATCCATGAAGAATTGGACTATATTAAAGCCTACATAAATATTCAACAATACAAGTATTATAATGAGTTTGATGTGCATTTTGAAATAAACCAAGAAATTCTGAACTACAAAATCCCCAAGCTTTTGTGTCAGCCAATTGTTGAAAATGCCATAATTCACGGTATAGGCCCTGCACAAAAACATGGTATTATAGTAATAAAGGGATATAGGATAGATGATAAGATAAAAATTGTTGTAAGGGATAATGGGGTAGGAATTAGTAAGGATAAGCTTGAAAGGCTGCTAGACAAAGGCAATGATATAAATACTCCTCAATTTACCGGCATTGGTATGAAAAATGTCAACGATAGAATAAAAATGATTTTTGGAGATGAATATGGAATACAAATAGAGAGTGTTCCTGATTTTTTCACAAATGTGGAAATAACAATACCTGTATTTTTGGGTGATGAGCAATGATTAAGGTATTAATAGTTGACGATGATGCATTTGCCCGGGATGAATTAAAGAATATGATAGACTGGGAGAAAAATGGATTTATTTTATGTGGTGAAGCATCTAGTGGTTATACTGCTATTGATTTATTAAAAAAGACATATCCTGATATTGTAATTACAGATATAAACATGCCTGCGATGAACGGTATAGCCTTAATTGAATATGTAAGAACTAATTTTGCCAATACAGCTGTTATTGCTTTAAGTGGATATGATGATTTTGACTATGTACGTGAGAGCATGGTAAAAGGAGCAAAGGATTACATTTTAAAACATCGCCTAAATAGAAATATATTGCTTGATATACTTAAGAAACTTAGCAATGACATTTTGGGGCAAAAAGAAATACATAGGGATAGTAGACTCCTTCAAACTCAACTATCTTCTAACAGATTACTCATGAGGCAGAATTTTATTAGGGAATTGATAAACGGAGATTTTGTCGACAGTGAAACCTTATCCAGTACCATTTCTGATTTAGGGCTTAATATAGATATAAAAAGAATATTACTAGTGGTTATGGAGATAGATAATTACTATTTAATAGAAGAGAACTATTCCTTAGAAGAGATAAGGGCTTATAACAATACTATATTGGATATATCAAAACAAGCATTATTGACGTGGGCCAAAGGAGAGATATTTCATGTTGATAGGGGTAGATTTATATTTCTATTGTCTCTAGGTACAATGATTAGTTATCACAATATATATACAAGCATTGCAGAAATAATCGGAGATGTAAGAAAAGGTATTAAGAACTTTTTGAATCTCACAGCTTGTTTTGCTGTTAGTAGAATATGTGATGATATTATGAATATAAACCAAATTTATAAAGAAGCCCTAAATGCATTAATGGGTAAATTCTATAGCGGTAAGGACAAAATCTTTACGGTGGATGAAATTACTAGCATAAATAATACATTTGTTTCACTTACAATTGAAGATGAAAATAATATTGCCCTTATACTTAACTCATCAGATAAATCGAAGGTGATAGAATACATAAATAGTATCTTTGACAGAATAATTAGGCTTAGGGCAAGTTATAAATCAGTGCAGATGATATGTGTAGAGCTTATAATAATCGTTAACAAAACAGCTAAAGTTTATGGACTTGACACATCCTTGATATATAATAATAGTGAAATACCATATAATAGAATACAAAAGTATGATAACATAAATGATCTAAGGAAGTGGATTGTTGACATTTATACTAAGCTAGTATCCCTACTACAATCCTACGGAATTGATGATAAGTACAGCATCCATACCAAAAATGCTATAAAATATATAAATAAAAACTTTCATAAGGATATTTCCCTGGATGATATTGCCAGAAATATAGGTGTAAGCAGCAGTTACCTTAGTAGAACCTTTAAGGATGATTGTGGAAAAGGTTTAAACGAATATCTCAATATGGTTAGGGTGGAAAAGGCTAAGCTATTCTTAAAGGATGAAGATATAAAATTGAAGGATATTATATATAAGGTGGGATTTAATAACTACAATTATTTCTTTAAAGTATTTAAAAATATTACTGGGATGACCCCAGTGGAGTATAGAAACAAAACAAAGGAAGAGATAGGAGTGTTAAAATGTCATTTGAGATAACATGGCTTGGTCAAGGAGGATATCTTTTCAATTTAGGAGATAAGGTATTATGTATAGATCCCTACCTGTCTAACTCTATGTATAATAACGGCAAATACAATAGACTTCTTCCTATTCCCATAGAGCCTAGAGAGCTTAAGGCAGATATGATTATATGCACCCATGACCATATAGACCATTTAGATGAAGCTACTATTTCAAAAACAAATATGAATGATATTTTGTACGCAGGTCCAGACAGTTGTCAACAACATTTTAGAGATATAGGTATACCTGTAGAAAATATTATCTCTTTAAATAGGGGTGAAACCTATGAATTAGGCCAAGCTAATATCCACGGAGTCTTTGCCAAACATACCCAGGACAGCATTGGAGTAGTTATAGACTATAGGGATGCACGGATTTATTTAACAGGGGACAGCCTCTACGACGAGAGATTGCTGGAAGTTAAGGATCTTAGTCCTAATATTTTGATATGCTGTATTAATGGCAGGCTAGGCAATATGACCTTTAAAGAAGCAGCTCAGCTGGCTATTAGCCTAGATGTAGAGATAGCCATTCCCAGTCACTATGGCTTGATTGCTGAAAATACTGAAGACCCCAGCAAATTTTTTGAATGCCTCAAGGGTACATCTATCCTAGGAATGGAGCTGGAACATGGTGTTAGTGTTAAAATTCCTTAGAATAATAAGAATAAAGACTTTTGATAAGGTCTTAAAAAATCTTTAATAGAAGGCTTATTAAGAATATATTGAAGAGGTAGTATTGTGAAGAAAGATACGCTAAACATCGGGTTGGTGGGATATAAGTTTATGGGAAAAGCTCATAGCAATGCCTTCAGAAAAGTAGGCATGTTTTTCGAGCCCAGTGTTAACATTGGCATGAAGGCCATCTGTGGACGTGATGAAGCATGGGTTAAGGAAGCTGTAGACCTATCTATAGAAAACAGACAATGGGTGGAGGTTGACAGCCTATAATCTTGCATTCTAAAAACCCTTTGAACTTATCTTGCCGTAAGCTCAGAGGGTTTTTTGATTTTGCTCTTTCAAATGGTCATTATGTTTATTTTGTGATAGTAATTGGACTGGGACAATAATTAATTTAAGAATTTTGTAAGAAACAAAGTAATGTTTTTGTAAGATAATTTATTTATGATAAGTTTAGGGCAGATGGTTTGTTATATCTTTTCTATGCTATAATCACTATATGTTTTATGAAAAGAGGTGGGATAAGGTTGGAAACTCCATGTATATTAGTGGTTGATGATGACAGGGAGATAGTAAAGGCCATAAGCATAAACCTAAAAAATGAAGGCTACAGGGTTGCAGAAGCTTATGATGGAATGCAGGCCCTTGAGGCTATATGTAGTCAGGATATTCATTTAATTCTCCTAGATATAATGATGCCTAGATTGGACGGTTTGTCAGCCACCATGAAAATTCGCCAGGAAAAGAATATTCCCATAATTATTTTGTCAGCAAAGTCGGAAGATTCCGATAAGATTTTAGGCTTGTCCATGGGAGCTGATGATTATGTAACTAAACCTTTTAATCCCATGGAGTTAATGGCCAGGGTCAAATCCCAACTTAGAAGGTATATGACCCTGGGAGATGTAAATATGAAGGATAAGAATAACACAGTGATAAGGACTGGGAGGTTAGCTTTTGATACTGAAACCCGCACTTTAACCGCAGACGGGAGTCCAGTCAGGCTGACGGCTACTGAAACCAAGATTGTGGAGCTGCTTATGAAAAACATGGGCCGCATCTTTCCGGCAGAGGAGATATATGAGCGAGTTTGGGGAGAGGTAGCCTATAGTGTAGAAAATACGGTGATGGTGCATATTCGTAGAATCCGTGAAAAGATAGAGATAAACCCAAGGGAGCCCGAATACTTAAAGGTGGTGTGGGGCATTGGATACAAAATCGAGAAAATCTAAAGCTTTCAAGTTCTGGCTGTGTTTCTTTTTAGGGATTAATATAATAGGCTTATGTATAATTGGGGGATTAGCAGTATTAAGCAGCTTTGAATTAGAGATGCTAGGCCGGGATATTAAGGAGACTCAAAGATTTAAACATAATATGGCCGTTAAATTTGATACCTTAGCCAGATATATAACCGATAGGGTAGAAACTGATAATTTACATTCAAGTGCAACGGCTGAAAATAGCCGAATTGCGGATATGTACTTGGCAGAGCTAGAAAATGAAGGGGAGAATTTGATCTACTTTGCTAGAAATCCTAAGACCAATAAGGTTATTACAAATTCAGCAATAGATCTTGGTATTACTACAAAAGGCCCTATATCCTTACCAGAGGAATACGATTTTTATATCTATTTTAATGGTGAGAAGTTTATAGGACAAAAAGATGGTAAACCTTTGGATATCTATACAGATAGGGAATATATAAATACTGCACTAAGGCCATATTTAGAAAGTCCAAATGACTATGTGGTAAGGTCAGGAGACCGAGAGATCTACTATGATATTCAGGATTGTCAAATTCTCTTAGCAGTAAACAAGGGAATAGTTGGAAACCCTTATGGTTATAGCTCCCTTTATGACCTGCAAAGACAGGCTGGTGTGGTTAGATGGGTGCTGATAGGGGGCTTTGCAGTATTTGCTATAGGTGTTGGACTGTTAATATTGTCTATAATAAAGCGGAGATATATAAAGGAATTTGAATATATGCTGGGCAAAATTCTAGGAAAGATATTTTTTGAATTTAAAGTACCAGTTCTTTTAATAGGTTCCTTGATTATATTATTAACAGTCCAACATTTTTTCCAATTAAGCTTAGTCTATACAGTTTTATTGGCTATAGCAAGTTTTTGGCTCTTATATATAATAAGAATAGATTTCAGAACCAATGGTGTTGGTGTTTTTACCAATAATATTATTAGTGCATTGATAAGGAAATACAAAGAATTTGAAAATAGACATCCCTTACAAAAGGCCTTGCTTTTAAGGTTTTATACTCTGGCGGGATTGGAAGTATTGCTGGTGGTATTAACCATAATATTTTTATTGATGATGGTTGCTAATAGAGAGGGAAGTTTGTTTATATTCTCTGTTGTATTTATGGCTTTAGGTGTTTATCTCTTTTATAGATATCTACGCAGATACACCAATACCGTAGATGATCTAGGAAAGATAATAGATCAAGCAGAACGCATAAGACAGGGTGATACTAGCACAAAACTTCAGTTAAGCCCAGATAGGGACCTCTTTAGCTTGGCTGAAAATCTAAATACCATCCAGGATGGTATAACAGAAGCCGTAGAAAGAAGTATTAAAAGTGAGCGGATGAAGGTAGAACTTATTACCAATATATCCCATGACTTAAAAACCCCCCTTACTTCCATTATTAGCTATGTGGACTTACTAATGAAGGAAAAGGAGTTACCCCTTCATGTCAAGGACTATATAAAGATATTGGCACAAAAATCTGAGAGATTGAAAATTCTTATTCAAGACTTGTTTGATTTATCTAAAGTTACAAGCGGGGAAATGGAGTTTGAGAAGAAGCCCATTGATCTAGGCAAGCTAATAGAACAGACATTGGCAGATTTGGATGATCGTATATCAGAATCCCAGCTTAAATTTAAAGTCAATATTCCAAACAGTCCAGTTCCCATAATAAGCGATGGCAATAAGCTGTACCGGGTATTTTTAAACCTCTTTCAAAATACCCTGAAATATTCATTGGCAGGTACTAGGGTTTATGTTGACCTAGTAACTGATGATAAAAAGGCCACTGTTACCATAAAAAACATTGCAAATTATGAAATGAATTTCAATGAAGAGGAGATTATTGAGCGATTTGTACGTGGAGATAAGGCGCGTTCCAGCGAGGGATCAGGTTTAGGGCTTGCTATAGCTCAAAGCTTTACCCAATCCTGCGGTGGAGATTTTGATATAGAGATAGATGGAGATCTTTTTAAGGTTATGCTTACCTTTGATATAAAAAGTCATAAAATTATTGAAAATGATGAGTTGAAATGATATGCTAGTTTTAGCATTTGGTAGAACATGCAATAAATGAGAATAAAGATTCATACTAATAATCATTACAGCATGAGGTGAAAAATTGTTAAAGAACAAAAATAAGCAAATAATTGCTGCAGATTTAGCATTATTTTTAGTGGCTCTTTTATGGGGTGGGGGCTTTGTAGCAGTTAAAGATGCCATAGGCAGTATTACTCCCTTTTATATGATTGCTATGCGGTTTGGGGTTGCTGGCCTGTTGATTTCAATTTTTTGTTGGCGCAGATTTAAGAATGTAAAGAAGCAGGATATAAAGATGGGAATATTTGTAGGCTTATTTTTATTTCTAGGATCTGCAGTTCAGACAATAGGAGCACAGTATACTACAGCGGGAAAACAGGCTTTTTTAACAGGTGTTAACGTGGTAATAGTGCCTTTTTTTGAATGGATACTATATAAGGATAAATTGGATATATATTCTGTCTTAGCTTCTATACTGTGCTTGGTGGGTATAGGTTTTCTCACATTAAAGGGTAGTACGTCTATAAATATAGGAGATTTTTTAACTCTCATATGCGCTGTGCTTTTTGCAGCCCATATAACCCTACTAGGCCATCATGCTAAGAAAGTAGATACCATAGTATTATCTGTAATACAAATGTTAACCACATCGGTTTTGTCTTTAATATGTGCGTTGATATTTGAGCCTATTCCAAAGGCTTTTCCCTCTGACATCTATGGCTCAGTTTTATATATGATATTTTTTAGTACCATGCTGGCTTTTTCTATCCAGACCATAGCTCAGAGGTATACCCCAGCTAGCCATGCATCTATAATATTGTGCCTTGAATCAGTATTTGGGTCCATATTTGCTGTTATATTCCTTGGAGATGTCTTTACTCCTAGCATGATATTAGGATGTTTATTAATATTAGTAGGTATTATCACAGCTGAAACAAAGCTGAAATTTTTAGGTCAATGCAGGGATGTAGGCAAATATTTAAGGCAGAAATTTGTAGATATTTAATGGCAATTAATAATGATTAATGTATAACTATTAATATACTCATGTATAAAACTAAACCAGTAAATCAATAGGGATATGGAATCAAATTCCTAATATAGGGGGCCCTGAATAATATGAATATAATAGTGTTGGACTCAATAAATTTTAAAGTAGATATAGACAAATTACTTAAAAAACTTCACATGGATAGGGATAGTGAATATATAGATAATGTTTTAAGGCTAGCCCAAATTGCTAGTGAAATTGGAAGGCCTAAGGCCATGTACAAGGAGGCCATCATAGATGTAAAGGGCAAGGACTATATTGTAGCAGATGGCGTAAAATTCAGCAGTCATATTTTAAGAGCTAATCTTGATTCAGTAGATAGAATCTTTCCCTATGTGTGTACCTGCGGCCGGGAGTTAAGTGAATGGGCAGAATCCATAGATGATATGTTAGAGGAGTATTGGGTGGAGAGGATAATGGAGATGGCTCTTGATAGGGCTGTTGAGGCTTTTGAAATCCATATGGAAGCCAATTTTAAACCAGGGCCTATATCCAATATGAACCCTGGCTCAATTGAAGACTGGCCCATAAGCCAACAGCGAGAATTGTTTACTCTATTAGGTAGTCCCTATGAAAAAATAGGGGTGGAACTAACGGATAGCTATTTGATGCTGCCTATGAAGTCTGTATCAGGAATCCGTTTTTCTTCTGATATAGATTTTATTAACTGCCAGCTTTGTACAAGGGAAAGATGTGACAGGCGCAGAGCGGAATTTGATGAGTACCTGTATAAAAGATATAAAGAATAAATGCAGCCACGGTTTGGACTATCTCAATAGATTAATCCCGACAGCTCAATTCTATACATTAAAATTATTGGTAGGGAAGTGAAAATCTTATGATGCAGGATATAGCCAAGATATATTATTTATACCATAGTGGATTTGCGGTAAAAATCAAAGACAATCTGCTAATTTTTGATTATTACTCCCATGAGCCACAAGGAGGCCTTAGAGGGTTAGATAAGGGTACTGTTTCCCACCAGGATTTAAAGGAAGCAGAGAACATATTTGTTTTCGTATCTCATAGCCATGGGGACCATTACAATCCTATTATCTTTGAGTGGAATAAGATCAACAGCAATATTAAGTATTTTCTTAGCTTTGATATAGATGTGCCTCCTTTAGATATGGATTATCATAGTATGCATCCTTATCAAGAATACCAGGATGAATCTATATTTGTAAAAACATATGGTTCTACTGATTTAGGGGTATCCTTTATAGTAGAGATAGGTGGATTTAGGATTTTTCATGCAGGGGATTTAAATTGCTGGTACTGGTACTATGAATCAACTCCTGAGGAGTTGGAGGAGGATGAGAATAAGTTTTTAGTAGAATTGGATAAAATGAAGGATGAAAAAGTGGATATAGCCTTTTTCCCAGTGGATCCCAGGTTGCAGGAATACTATTATATGGGAGGCCAATACTTTATAAAAGCATTGAAGCCTAAACTATTTATACCTATGCATTTCGGGGATGAGTATAACATAACTAAAACTTTTGCTCAAAGGCTTGCTTTGCAGCCAACCCAAATAGTAGAATTATCCCATAGGGGACAAGAAATAGTATACAAAAAATAATAGGAAGGGAGAATATAAATGAAATTTAAGATTGCTCACACCAATTTTAATGTTTTAGACTTGGACAAAAGCATCGCTTTTTATAAGGAAGCATTGGGTCTGGAAGAGATTAGAAGAAATGAAGCAGAGGATGGAAGCTTTACCCTGGTGTTTATGGGGGATGGGACCACAGAGCATCAAGTAGAGCTTACATACCTCAGGGACAGAAAGGAACCCTATGATCTAGAAGATAATGAGATTCATTTGGCTTTTGTAGTAGATGATTTTGAGGCGGCCTATAATCACCACAAGGAAATGGGTTGCATCTGCTTTGAAAACAAAGATATGGGAATTTACTTTATAGAAGATCCCGATGGATACTGGATTGAAATAATTCCACAAAACAGATAAAAAGAGAGGTGGTGTTGTCTATGCACAAAAGAAAACTATTAATTGCTACAGCTTTGCTGGTCGTAATTATGATTATGGCTGGTTGTAAAAGTACAAGTGTTAAAGATGACCTCAACAACTATGTCAATCAAGAACTCAAAGCACTAAAGACTCTGGAATTGGAGGCTTTACGAGCATATCAAAGCGTGACTGGTGAAAATTATGAGAACGATGCTGTTATGCATGAAGTTATGACAGAAACAGTTATACCTAAATATAGAGAGTATCTGACAGCACTTCAGGAAGTAAAACCAAAAACCAAAGAAATAAAAGAGTTACATGATAAACTTTTAGAAGGAACAAATAGCGTATACTTTGGTCTTCAGGATATAGTTCTAGCGCTGGAAAAACAGGATGAAAGTCTTATAGACCAAGGAAATAGCAAATTAGAGTTAGCAGAGATACAATTAGGAGAATTCTGGGATAGGCTCGAGGAGTTAGCACAGAAAAACGACATCGAGTATTTAGAATAGAAAACAAAAAGGGGCTGTTGCAAAACTAGTTAATCTAGTCTAGCAACAGCTTTTTTATTGCTTCTTTGATATGACTTGGTTTGCAGTAGAAAGCATTTTAAGTTATCTCATTGTGAAATCCTAATTTTAGGGTCA
>Ga0209537_1003242_pt1 | contig 15116 bp, 14 predicted proteins | sample BioPla4DNA1_FD_187698 | JGI IMG/M metagenome (GOLD analysis project Ga0209537, IMG submission 187698) | Biogas fermentation microbial communities from Germany - Plant 4 DNA1 (SPAdes) (version 2) | ecosystem: Engineered > Bioreactor > Anaerobic > Digestate | place: Bielefeld, North...
ATTAATGTATTCCTAAGTCCTATCGACAAACTGGTTAACTTTACGGAGCAATTTCAGCGGGGAATGTCCGGGTTTGAACGTTTCCTTGAAATTCTTAATACCAAACCCGAAATAGAAGACAGTGACGATGCTGTGGAATTAACCGATGTCCAGGGTGAAATAAAGTTCAATAATGTGTCCTTTAGCTATAACGATAAGACCGAAGTTTTAAGAAACATTAACCTGACCATACCGAAAGGAAAAACTGTGGCGCTGGTTGGACCGTCCGGAGGAGGAAAAACCACCTTCTGTAATTTAATACCAAGGTTTTACGAGGTTGACGAAGGTTCAATTACTATTGATGGCAAGGATATCAGAAATGTCACTTTGGAATCGCTGCGAAGGAATATAGGAATGGTGCAGCAGGATGTATATTTATTTACCGGAACGGTTGAAGAAAATATTTTATACGGAAAACCTGACGCTACCCGTGAAGAAGTGATTAGAGCTTCCAAACTTGCCAATGCCCATGATTTTATAATGGAGCTGGAAAATGGTTATGATACCTTTGTAGGAGAAAGAGGGGTAAAACTGTCGGGAGGCCAGAAGCAAAGGATATCAATAGCACGGGCTTTTCTGAAAAATCCCCCAATACTTATACTGGATGAAGCAACCTCAGCACTGGACAACGAAAGCGAACGACTTGTTCAGCAGTCCCTGGACGTACTCGCAAAGGGCAGAACTACATTGATTATTGCTCACCGGCTTTCTACGATTAAAAACGCTGACAATATCGTTGTACTTACATCGAATGGTATTGAAGAACAGGGCACACATGACGAGCTTATTAAAAAAGGAGGAGTTTATGCATCCCTCCATAAGGATATAAAGTTTTAAAAGGAGCATTAAATTTATGCTCCATCCATTTATCCTTTTACAGCCCCGATGGTCATGCTTTCAATGATTCTGTCACTCAAGAACAGATAGATTGTGATACTGGGTATAACCATAATTACAATTGCAGATAATTGCACAGTCCAGTTAGTTGAGTACTGCCCCTTGAACCGGGTTAAGCTTACCGGCAGGGTCATTTTATTTGGGTCGGACATAAAAATCAATGCAAACATAAGCTCATTCCACATAGAAGCAAAATTGAAAATTGATATTGTTGCAATAGGTGACTTGGACAGGGGGAAGATGATTCTCCAAAATATCCTTGCCATGCTTCCCCCATCTATAATGACAGCTTCTTCAATATCCCTTGGGATGGTACTCATAAAACCTGTTAATATAAAAATGGAAGCCGGCAGAGCAAAGGCTACATATGGCAGAATTAAAGCCATATAACTGTTTGTGAGCTTAATTTTGTTAAATATCATAAAAAGAGGTATTAAAGTGGAATGGATAGGTATCATAACACCTAAAAGGAAAAAACCGAGTACTACCCCTGATAATTTCCACTTAAGCCTGGTAATTGCAAAAGCAGCCATACTTGCAATGATTATTGTAATAAGCATGGACGAAACTGCAACAAAAGCTGAATTAAGAAAGCTGATGCCTATCTTACCTGCAACCCATGCTGTTGTATAGTTTTCAAATACAGGATTGGTGGTAATTCCCCAGGGGTTATTAAAAAGCTCTGAATTGGTTTTAAAGGAATTTAAAATTAGCCAAATCAAAGGGTACAGGCATGTAATTGAAAAAGCAATCAGTATTGTATAAAATGCAATGGCTCCTGTTTGTATTTTTTTATGTTTCCTGAAAATGTACTTCATTGAGTTTGCACTCCCTATGTTTAAAGTTAATATTGTATTTCTTCGGTTTGGAAAATTTTATTCAAAAGGAATGTTACCACAAGGCATAGTGTCAGTAAAACTACAGAAACTGCGCTGCCATAACCATACTGATAGTCCCTGAAAGATTTGTAATACATGTATGACGCTATAACCTCGCTGGCGTGGTTGGGTCCTCCGTTAGTCATAACATATATAAGATCAAAAAAACGCAGTGAACCTGTAGCCATTAAGACCATATCAATTCCCACTATTGGCCTTATTAGAGGTAATATAATATAGCCGATCATTTTGTTTTGATTCACACCGTCAATAAGTGCTGCCTCTTTTAATTCTGCCGGAATGTTCTCTATGGCCGCAAGATAAATAATCATGTGATAGCCAACAAACTGCCAGCAGATGACTGCAATAACCGAGCCCATTACAGTTTTTTCATCTGCAAGCCATAAACGGGTAAAATTACCAAGACCAATAGAGGAAAGAAGGCGGTTGATGATTCCAAACTCGGGATTATATATAAATGACCACAATAGTCCTATTGCAACGCTTGATAGAATATTGGGAAGGAAAAAAACTGTTTTAAAATATCTTTTTCCTTTTATATTTCCGCTGATAGCAATGGCAAGCAATATTGCCAGAGGGGTTTGGATTGCCAGCGACCAAAACATCAGTAAAAAAGTATTTTTCATACTTTTAATAAAGATAGCATCCTTTGTAAATAAATTAATAAAATTATTAAGACCTGTAAATTTTAAAGTGTCAAGGATATTCCATTTAAAAAAGCTGTAATAAACAGTGTTAAAAATAGGTATTATGACAATTCCAATGTATATGATTAACGCTGGTAATATAAAGGAAAGAATTGTTTTTTTGCTCCTCTGCATAATTTCCATTATACTGTCACCTTGTCCAGTTCTTTATATTTACTTATAAAACAGTCAATATATAAAATTCGGTCAGGTGGAGGGGGGGCATCCACCTGACATGCTTACTATGCCTGGTAACCTGTTATTCTCTGTTCTGCTCTGTAAACTCCTGCAATGCACGCAGTGCCTCTTCAGGATCTTTTCCTGCCGTAATCGCCTGGATAGCATTGTTGTATTCATTACCAATGGTGCTTCCTAAGGCTACATCATAGAACAGGAACAGCTCCTCCATATCTTTTTGAAGTTCTGCAACTTTTATGGCAACAGGGTTTGATTTTGCAGGATCAATAGTAATTTTGGTTGCAACCAGGTTTCCTGCTTCAGCAAATTTTGTCTGAATTTCTTTGGATGCTATGGTCTTCAGGAATTCAACCGCAGCTTCCTTGTTTTTGCAGTTTGTGCTGATTGCAAAGCTCTGGTCGGGCTGACCAAGCCAACTGTTGATATTTCCTTTACCGCCTTCCATAGCAGGAAATCTTGCAACATCTACCTTGCCCTTCAGTGGAGATTCCTCGTTGGTTAGTTGTTGGATAGCCCAGCTTCCCATAACCAGCATGGCTGCTTTTCCTTCCTTGAACAGTTCCTGGGCAGGGTCATTATCCAGTGCGTTAAATCCTTCGGGAAAAGCATTCATTTCAACAAGTTCATACATTATCCTGCCCGCCTCGATAAAGGAAGGATCAAGCCATGTTCCTGTTCCTTCATATACTTTGTTAAAGGGCTCACTTCCCCCAATACGGTTTGCCACCAGTTCGCTGAACATTGCACCAACCCACGGAGCCTTATTGCCCAGCGCAAAAGGAATAATGCCATTTTTATTAAGTGTTTCTATAACATTTTTGAGTTCTGAGTAGGTTTCCGGAGCCTTCAGGCCATATTGATCAAAAATTTCCTTGTTGTAGAACAGGCACGCAACAGTTTGGGTGGTGGGAGCTGCGTATATTTTTCCATCAAAGGTAAATGGCGCGAAAATTCCGTTTATGTAGCTGTTTTTCCATGAATCCTTATTAAGGTCATCACTTATACTATAAACCTTGCCTGAAGTAACAAAGGGTTTTAAAAATCCCGCCGCCCATGTGTTGAATAAATCCGGAGCTTCATTTGCCGCCATAAGTGTTGCTATTTTTGTCTTGTACTGTTCCTGTTCGGTAAATTCAATCTCAATCACGGCATTACTGTTTCTTTCATTGAATAAATTCACTGCTTCTTTAATAATTCTGGAGTTTGGGTCAGTTTCTATTCCCCAGGCCTCAATTTTCAATTTAGTTTTTTCACTTTCAGAACCCGTACCAACATCAGAAGTGTCGCAGCCTGATAACAATGAAGCGAGCAGAACAAAACACACTAATACTACAGAAATTCTTTTCATTTACTTTTCCTCCTGTAATTTGTTTTTGCGGCTGACATTTGCCACATTCATATTATAAAATTTTCTTATTATCATAGATTTGACATTATTAACTAAATATTTGAAAAAATAAACTTATATAAAATTTATGCATCAGCTGAATGCTCAGATTCGTTGACAGCGGGCAGATATATACTTACACAGGTTCCTGAGCCTTTTTGGCTTTGAATGCGGATACCGAAGTTCTCACCATAGCACATTTTTATCCTTCTGTCTACATTTTTTAATCCTATATGGGTGCGTTTTTCTGAATTGACCGGCTCATAATTTTCTGAAAGAATTTTCGAGCATATTTCTCGGTCCATTCCTATACCGTCATCCTTTACCTGAAAGACCGTCATTTGATTCTCGGTGAAGCCTTCGATACTGATTTTTCCGTTGCCAATTTTATTCTCTATTCCATGCACAATTGCATTTTCCACTATTGGTTGTAAGATCAGCTTTGGTATTTTTACATCAATGATTTCAGGCATTATATTCATTTCAGCTTCTATTTTGTCTCCATATCTGAATTTTTGAATTGTTAGATAGTTTTCAATATTTTTTATTTCCTCCTTGATTGAAATAAAATCCTCACCACCTATGCTGGCCCGCATCAGATCTCCAAGGGCTTTTACCATTTTTCCGATTTCCGGAACGCCTCGCATTCTTGCCATCCAGTTTATCGATTCCAGTGAGTTGTATAGGAAATGCGGATTAATTTGCATTCTTAAAGATTTTAGTTCAGCTTTTTGTTTAAGCAATTCTTCATGGTAAACTTTTCTAATTAACTGTTTAACCTGACTGACCATTTCGTTGAAATGCCTGCTTAATATACCAATTTCGTCTTTTGAATCATAATCGATATATACATTGAAATTTCCTTCACCAACTTCATGCATTCTTTTTGAAAGATCCTGAACGGGTTTTGAGATCCCTTTGGAAATTACTATTGAAAGAGCAATGGATAAAAGACAACAGCTTATAATGATAAGGAATATCCAATTTCTAAGCCAGATAATTTCTTTTTCATATTCCAGTGAAGGAATGAAACTGATCATTCTCCATGGTGTTCCCTTAATATTTCTATAGGTCACATAATAGTTTTTTCCCGATATTTTTGCTGTTGTAAAATTTTCATACAGAATACTGTTTAAAGCATCTGTCATTGAGAATTCATTTTGCTTGCCAAGAAGTTTTTTATCCTTTGCTGAAACTATGTAGCCCTGTTGGTCTATAACAAATAAATTACCGGTATTAAACAGTTCGGTCTCTTTAAATGCGTTGATAATACTGCTTTCACGCAAGTATACAAACACATAGCCGATTTTATCCTGATTGTCCAGGCTGTTTATGACTCTTCCCACCATTACAGTTTGAGTGGAGGGGGTGGTATTAAACCAGTAAGTGCTTCCCTGTCCTTTCTCAAGTATTTTCTTCTCTTGTTCGTTACTGCTTAAAGATATGGATGCAGGATTTACATAATATATTATTCCCGAGTTTGAAATAACCTGAATGGCAGCTATGTCCGAGTCTGTAGATATGAGGCTTCTAAGCTGGGAGTCTATGGTTTTTTCTGCAGTGATTTTTTCCTGTTCATTAACAAAACCCCTGTTGCTGTTCTTTAATGCATACTGGATTGAAGCACTGGAAACCACCTGGAAAGTTAAGCGTTCAGCTTCTCGCAGATTTATTTCAATATTGTTTCCGGTCTCCATAAGAATATCCTTTGTATACTGCTCGGTTTTATGCTTAAGAAGTTCACTGGAACGGTAGAATGAAAAAGCTCCAATAAATATAGCAGGAAAGATGGTTAAAAACAGAAATGAAAAAACCAGCTTTTTATGGATGGGCAGGTCGCGAAAATATCTGTTAATATTATTGATTTTATTTTGCCTCATTTTCATACCTCTTCTGCCGATAAAAGTCTGTCCCTGTATTCTGACGGTGTAAGACCGTAGTATTTTTTAAACACCTGACTGAAATAACCCGGATCAAATATGCCAACCATTGATGATATTTCATAAATTTTATATTCAAAATTTGAAAGTAATTCGCATGCTTTTTTTAATCTGAATTTTGTAAGAGTTTCAAGAAATGTCTCACCTAATTCTTTCTTAAAAAGACGGCTTATATAGATATGATTCATATGTACATATTCTGCTGCAGTATAAAGGGTTATATCTTCTGAATAGTGGTTTTTAATATATTCCAATATGTCACGGACAACCCTGTTTTTTATTTTTGGAGCTTTATATGGCTCAGCCAGTCCCCTGAGGTGTGTAATTTCATTAATTTTATTTTTTGCTTTTAAAACCGCTTCTATAATTTCATCGGGGTCAGAAGGTTTTAAGATATAATCAACAGCACCTAAACTGATAGCGGTTTTGGCATAATTAAAATCTTCATATCCGGTAAGGAGAATTGACTGAATTTCGGGTATCTGTTCCTTTGCTGCTTCGATTAACTTCAATCCGTCCATTCCGGGCATTCGTATATCGGTGATTAAAACCTGGGGTTGTTTGGAAATAACCATTGAAAGGGCTTCGTTCCCATTAGCGGCAATACCCAGTACCTTAACTCCATATTTATTCCAGTCAATTGACATTAGCCCTTGTCTTATAATCAGTTCGTCATCTGCAATTACCATACCAACCATTTTAATCCTCCTGACAGTAACCGGAATAATGTGAAGCAGTTAAGAATATGCTTGTTTGACATGTGTTTTAAAATATTTATGGCAAGCTTAAACAGAAAATTTTTACATAAATAGAATAGCATTGCAGTAATAAGTTGTCAATCAGCTTACTTGTGTGCTTTGTTGGCGGACAACCCGTATTTTTCCGAATATGCATATTTATAACGAGGCTCAGAAATATTTAAACCTGCCACTTCGGGTGGCGGGTGCGCTATTTCCCAAACAGGCAATTAGCCCGAACTGTTGCATCTGTGAAATGGGGTGTAGAAATAACAGGCGAAGTTCTTTGGTATTTAAAATGCCTCCCTGTAACTTTAACAGGTGATGGGTACCTTTCATTACTGCGGGCGGAGAGCTATAACCTGCAATTTACATGTAAAAAGAATTTTGTAAATAAGTATTGACAAATTCATATTTATACTGTAAATTAATATTTATACAAAATAATAATGTATAAATGTATATTTATGCAATATTGTTAGGGGGCATCAATAAATGAAAAAAAGTTTGAAATTAATAGCTATCATAACAATTATAGCAGCCGGTGTTGTTACATTGTCAGGTTGTGGTTCGGAAACCACCGGTTCAAAAGTAAAAGTTATTGATATTCAATTAACCCACGAAGAGTATGCATTTGGTGTAGATAAAAATCAGCCGGACCTTCTCGAAGAAGTGAACAAATTCATAGCACAAAAAATATCGGATGGTACATTTGATGAAATACTGAATAAGTATTTTGGAGATGGTGAACCTGAAGCAGTTGCATCTGCCGAACTGAATCCGTCAAAAGATCAGCTTGTTGTTGCTACCAATGCAGCTTTTGAACCCTTTGAGTACATGAAAGGTGATAAGTATTACGGAATTGATATGGAGCTTGCAAAACTTCTGGCAGATCACCTTGGAAAAGAACTTGTGATCAGTAATATGGATTTTGAAGCTGTCTGCCTGTCTGTAGGTCAGGGAAAAGCCGATATTGCGATGGCAGGTCTGACAATAAAGGAAGACAGAAAAGAATATGTTACCTTCTCAGACAAATATTATAACGCATCACAAAAAATTATAGTGAAAGCATCTGACACAACTTTTGATAATTGTAAAACCATAGAAGATGTTGAAGCTATTCTTTCAAACCTAAGCAGTGACACTAAAATTGGTGTACAGGCGGGTACAACAGCTCAGTTCTATGTTGAAGGTGATGAAGACTGGGGTTTTAGTGGCTTTGATGTTCAGTGTATAGGCTATAAATCAGGTTCTCTTGCGGTTCAGGATATGCTAAATGGGAATATAGATTTTGTTATAATAGATGAAGCACCTGCAGAGTTTATTTCAAGTGCTATTAATGAGCTTAACTGAGAAAAAATTTGCTTGTTTTACAGGGGGTCAGGCGGATTAGCCTCTATCTGGCCCCTTAAATGTTAAAATGCTTTGCATAAAGATGCCGGGCTATTTTATTTTTTGTTTTTTTATTATAATTAAAATAAAAGATTTATTTATAAGGGATATGTGATGGGTAATTTTGACAAGAAACTGGAAAGATTCTGGGAAATTTTTTATCAGCACGGTGGTTATACAAAGGTTCTGACAGGGCTTAGAAACACGGCATATATTGCCGTTGCAGGGCTTGCGATTGGAATTATCATTGGTACAATAATAGCCATTATTGAGGTGTTTCCGAAATATAAAAGGCTTCCAAAAATATTGAATGGGTTTTGTACTTTTTATGTTGGATTATTCAGGGGCTCTCCGATTGTGGTGCAGCTGTTGGTTACATATTATGTAGTTCTTCCTTTGCTTGGAATCAACATACCGCCCCTGAATGTTTGCGTTCTGGTGTTTGGACTTAACAGCGGGGCATATGTATCTGAAATTATGAGAGGCGGAATAATGTCGGTTGATCCGGGGCAAATGGAAGCAGGACGTGCTCTTGGCTTAAGTTATAGTACCACTATGCTGAAAATTGTGGTACCCCAGGCCATAAAAAACATATTGCCCACACTGGGTAATGAATTTATAGCATTGATTAAGGAAACCTCGGTTGTAAGCTTTGTTGGTGCAGCAGACCTGTATGTTGCTTTCAATTATATAGGAACCAACAGCTATGAGTTTATGGTCCCATACCTCGCCATGGCTTTGATTTACATCGTTATGGTTATGATTATAGCACTGCTTGTGAGGATCATGGAAAGGAGCCTTAGAAAAAGTGATAGACGTAATTGATTTAAAAAAGAACTATGGCAAGCTTGAGGTATTAAAAGGAATAACGGTTACCATAGGAGAAGGCGAAAAAATCGCGATAATTGGGCCGTCGGGAAGTGGGAAGAGTACGTTTTTACGCTGCCTTAACTGCATGGAAGATCCTACAAGTGGTTCGATAATTTTTGAAAATGTTGATATTGCTGATATGAAGGTTGATATAAACATCTATCGCCGGCATATGGGAATGGTTTTCCAGCAATTTAATCTGTTTAATAACAAGACCGTCATTGATAATATTATGCTTGCGCCGGTGCATATAGGTATTTCCGATCTTCGCAGGAAAAGGATAAAGAATTTTTTCATTAGTATAAGAAATTTTTTTGCAAAAAATAGAAAGCCTCTGTATGAAATAAACACCACCCCTTCAAAAATAAAAGCAGAAGCCAGAGAAAATGCAATGCGTCTGCTTAAGAGAATTGGACTTGAAGATAAAGCCAATGTCTACCCGGCCACTCTTTCAGGCGGACAAAAACAGAGAATAGCAATAATTCGCGCCCTTGCTATGAACCCGAAAGTTATGCTGTTTGATGAACCAACATCGGCTCTTGATCCCGAAATGGTGGGGGAGGTGCTGGAGCTTATTAAACAGCTTGCAGATGAGGGCATGACTATGGTTATTGTAACTCATGAAATGGGGTTTGCGAGAGAAGTTGCTACAAGGGTTTTATTCATGGATGAGGGAAAGATTGTTGAAGATAATACACCTGAAGAGATATTTGTTAATCCTAAAAACCCAAGGACAAGGGAATTTTTATCAAAGGTACTCTAGAGTTATTAGAATGAATGCTGGAGAAAAGTTACCCTTATAATTGCAAACAGAAGCAAAAAGTAAAAACTCAGTTTGCCGTATCCTTGTTAGCCGGTCTGAATTCGGTAATTTCATACAGCTTATGGGTAGTGGTTTCAAACAATTGGCATTTCGTTTGGTGGCAGGCTATCCGGTGTGAACAGTCGTTCGGTTTAAAATGATTTGTTCCATAGATAACCGCTAACTACTTCAATGTATTGTTCAGAAAATGGGGATTAATCTGCGCTTGGAGAGCTTTCAATTCGAGTGACTTCATTCGGTATTTTTTTTCGGCAAGCTGCGTCCGCAAAGCGTTTTGTTCAGCAAAGGTCTTAACGATATTATTAATAATATAAGCATAATTATCGTTTCTATAAGTTTCAAGGGAGGGTATCTTTTCATTCTTTTCAGCAGCTTCAACAATTGAAATAACACCCATAATTAATGAATAATTTCGTTTTGTAAGATGATATGTTAAGATGATTCCGACCATACTAGAAACAACAATTAGAACTGCAGTCAGTATGCTTAATAAAACAGGAACCCGATATATTCCGCTTTTTGGTACGATTGAAACATATTTCCAATTATTTAAAGTGGATTTTTCAATTAAAACAGGGTATTGTTTATTAATGCCCGGGCATAACCGGCAGAGAGTTCTTAAAGGACGGCTTCTACCTTCATTTTATACAAAAGAGTGACCTAAATCAACTAAAATGATACCCTTTTGAACAATAGCATCAAAAGAAGTAAAAACAAGGGTTGGGTTTCTACATTTAAAGTCCTATCATTCAGTAAATGCAGGTGCTATAATTCAGTAAAGGTGAGAAACAAGAGAAAAATAGAATTAACCACTGGTTGGAGGTCATGTGCTGTAATGAAAACACGTAACAGTACGGGTAAGAAGTTTGCTCGTTATTGGCAATTATATCTGTTTTTGATTCTACCGATTGCATATGTATGCATTTTTAAAAATTGCCTATGTTGGGGCTTCAAATTGCTTTTAAAGACTACCGGTTCGACCTGGGAATTTGGGGAAGTGAATGGGTAGGATTAAAGCATTTCAAAAATTTTTTCAACTCATATCAATTTAAGAGACTCATGCTAAATACGATTGGAATAAGCTTATATTCGCTTATTATGGGCTTTTGGCCTCCAATTCTGTTAGCAATCTCCCTGAATTATTGTGGAAATAAATTCCTCAGAAAGTCTGTTCAGATGATTACATACTTACCTCATTTTGTATCTACAGTTCTATGGGTTGGGATTGCAACGCAAATTATGTCAATTAACGGAATAGTAAATTCTGTAATAAGATTATTAGGCGGAACTGCGATTGAATTTTTGAATAAGCCTCAATATTTCAACACTATTTATGTATTTTCAGGAGTATTGCAGAATTTTGGTTACGGAGCAATTGTATATCTTGCAGCACTTACTGAAATTAATCCTGAGCTATATGAAGCTGCAATTATTGATGGGGCTTCGATATTAAAAAGAATATGGTATATAGACTTGCCCTCCATTGTTCCGACTGCTGTTATCATGCTAATATTAAGAACTTCAAATATATTGAGCGTAGGATTCGAAAAAGTTTATCTTCTGCAAAATCCGCTCAACATTTCGGCATCAGATGTTATTTCGACCTATGTTTATAATATCGGTCTTCTTAATATGCAGTATAGCTTTTCAACTGCTATTGGTTTTATGCAATCTTTTATCTCGCTATTTTTGGTGGTCATTGTAAATAAGATTTCTGAAAAACTTACCGAGTCAAGCTTATTCTAATATTTCAGAAAAGGGGAGTTTGAATGAGCATTTAAACATTTAATTCGGACAGAATATTTAATGTAATAAAAAGCATATATTTAATATTTGCAGGTCTGGTTGTTCTTTTTCCGCTGTTAAATGTAGTTTCTTCTTCTTTATCCGAGCCGGCGGCTGTAATAGGTGGCAGAGTAACTATATTTCCGATTGGGATTAATCTTGAAGCATACAAATACATTTTTCAGTCTAAAGATTTAATTACAGGCTTTCTTAACACTGTGTTATACACGGTTACAGGCACTATCATTAATATAACGCTCACCATGATGGCTGCATATCCGCTATCAAGAAAAGAACTGAGTGGACGGGAAGTAATAATTGCTTTTTTATTCTTTACGATGATATTTGAAGGGGGAATGATTCCAACTTTCCTCGTTGTCAGAGATTTAGGAATGTATAATACACGGTGGGCAATGATTATTCCGACAACTCTATCTGTTTGGAATGTCATGATTGCGAAAAGCTTTTTTCAAAACACATTTCCGTCTGAGTTGTATGAAGCCGCAGAGATTGATGGCTGTAGTGAACTTGGAATTTTTCTCAAAATTGTTTTGCCTCTTTCAGGCTCTATCATTGCGGTACTGGTTCTGTTTTATGCTGTAGGGCATTGGAACTCGTACTTTAACGGTTTGATTTATATAAAGGATAAAAACTTACAGCCTTTGCAGGTGGTATTGAGAAATATCCTGGCTAGTACGCAATACATGAGTGAGATGGTTGACCAGATGACTACAGAACAGTTGAACAGATTATCTCTTGTAGAAGTCATGAAGTATGCAATTATCGTTGCAGGTAATCTCCCGGTTGCAATTCTTTATCCATTCATTCAAAAGCATTTTACAAAGGGTATCTTTATCGGCTCTATAAAGGGCTGATAAAGATAAAATAATTTAATTAATTAAAAATCATAGGAGAGAAAACACGAATATGAAAAGAAAAGTATTAATCGCTATTGCTTTATGTGTTATGATGACGCTGTCAGCATGTAATTCAGGTCAGACTCCGGATCATACACAAGCAACACAAGACCCTGGTAAAACCCAATCCACTGAAACAAAAAGCACGGTTGCATCCAATGTCAATCCGGCAGAAATATTCCCGATTGTGAATGAACAGATTGAACTGACGATAGCAGTTGCTGAACCGTCATCTGCGGACAGGAACTATGAAACAAACTGGTTTACGAAGCATTTAGAGGAAAAAACAAACATCAAGCTAAAGTGGAATCTTATCAACACTTCTGCATTTGTTGAAAATGTAAACATTATGTTTGCATCAGGCGAATTACCGGATATTCTTGTTTCAGGTGTTACCGCAGCACATAGGCTTAGCAAGGCAAGAGAATCCCAGCTGGCTACGCAAGGAATGATTATTCCGCTTGACGATTTGATTGAGGAATATGCGCCCAATATAGCAAAAGCGTTTGAGGTAGAGAAAGGGTTGGCTAAATATGCAAGGCTTCCGGACGGAAAGCTATATTCCATTCCGACAGTAGATGATTCTTATCACGGAAAGTAGAGTGCCAAGTATTGGATGAATTATACCTGGCTCGAAAATCTTAATCTTCCTGCCCCTACTACTGTTGATGAGCTTTACAACACACTGGTTGCATTTCGTGATAACGCCCCAAACATTGATCAATATGTAAATGAAATGGTTGCAGCGTTTATAACCGGAAACAAATCTGTAGATAAAGATTTTGACAGCTTTTTAAATGATCTTAAAAAAATGGGACTAAACAGATATCTCGAAATTGTTCAAAAAACATATGACGAAGCATACGGTAAATAATTAAACAGTCATGCAGCCGACGTATTAATTGTCGGCTGCATGACTGTTGCAAAAAATGATGTAATGAACAATAATATAATATAAAATAAACAATCAGGTTCTTCTCGGGAAACTGTTTTTTATCAGCGTTGCTGTAGCTGAGTTGTGATATTCAGAGGGTAAATATCCTTATGATGTGGGAAATTTATTCTTTGAAAATATCAAAAAGTGTTTTCCGGGAAGTTCATATTGCATGGGGGAGGAAATAATGAAACCTTGGGAAAACGGAATACTGAAAGTATCGGAGAACAAACGCTATCTTGTAAACGGGTCACAACCTTTTTTCTGGTTGGGGGACACGGCCTGGAGTCTTTTGCAAAGGTTGAATCCTGATGAAGCAGAGCTTTATCTGGAGAACAGGAGAGCGAAGGGATTTAATGTTATTCAGGCAGTCCTGATAAATCCAAAGGACGAAAATGGAAAAGTTAGTCTTCAAGTGAAAGAAAACTGTGATGTTAAAGAGGTAATCGCAGAAGACAATGCAGCATATTGGAAGCATGTTCTGCATGTTGTCAAAATAGCTGAGGAAAAAGGGATCTATATGGCACTGCTTCCTGTTTGGGGAAGAATTGTTAAAGAAAAATATTTAAATATGGAAAACTATAAGGAATATGCTGATTTTTTAGTAAAAACTTTTGCAGATTGTCCAAATATCATCTGGCTTCTGGGTGGTGACAGGCGAGGCTCATTGGAGTTTGATCTATGGGACGGATTCGGCAAAAGGCTGAAAGAACTGGATCCCGAGAGACTGATAGGATATCATCCCTTTGGAAGAACATCTTCATCATATTGGTTCAATGACTGCGATTGGCTTGACTTTCATATGTTCCAATCGGGACATAGACGTTACGACCAGCAGTTTTTAGGAAAATGGGACGAAGCTGCAGCAAAGGAGCCTTGGTATGGCGAAGATAACTGGCGATATGTTATAGCAGATTATGAAAAAAAACCTGCAAGGCCGGTGATTGACGGTGAACCGTCATACGAGCAGATTCCACAGGGCTTACATGATCCCTCCGAGCCGTACTGGCAGGCACATCACGTCAGACGCTACGCATATTGGTCTGTTTTCTCGGGGGCATTCGGTCATACCTATGGGCATAATTCAATATTCCAGTTTTACGGAACAGGTTATGCTAAAGAATTTGGTGTAAAATTTGTATGGCAGGAAGCACTTCTTCATAAGGGAAGTTGCCAGATGAAAATTATGAAGGATTTGGCCCTTGAAATTGAGTATTTTCGCTGTAAACCCAAACAGGATTTAATTCTGAATAACGGTGAAAAGGAATACCGAAATGTTGCATTTGGTAATGAAAACAATATAGTGATTTATTCCTACACTGGTAAGACCTTTACACTGGGAAGGGGTCCTGACAAGGATTATAAAGCTTATTGGGTTGACCCATGTGATGGTGTGAAGAATTATTTCGGGGTTATCAACCTCTCGAAAGAAAATGTCCTAACCCCACCCCAAAAAGAAAATGAACACAATGATTGGATACTGTTACTAATAGCATAAAGGCTTAACCTGAATTTCAGTTTATAACAAATCATAAGCATTTTTGCTGTAGATTAATATTTCCCTTTAAAATTGGTTATATCGTTGCTTATATCTGTTGGAGGAGTTAAAGAT
>Ga0209537_1003244_pt1 | contig 15113 bp, 14 predicted proteins | sample BioPla4DNA1_FD_187698 | JGI IMG/M metagenome (GOLD analysis project Ga0209537, IMG submission 187698) | Biogas fermentation microbial communities from Germany - Plant 4 DNA1 (SPAdes) (version 2) | ecosystem: Engineered > Bioreactor > Anaerobic > Digestate | place: Bielefeld, North...
CATAATTCCTGCAGCTGAGCCGGAGCCACGAATGATAGAACTGGCATTGGCTACAACGGTTGGATATGTACCTGCAAGGAAAAATCCCAAAGTAAATACCCATATAGAAATAAGTATAGGGTTTTTTGTTAAAATAAATAATACATAGGATATACCGTCGCCTATGCAGAAAATGAGTATTAAAGCTTCTCTTGACAGGTGCTTAGATATACCGGCACTAATGAGCCTGCCTAAGATAATGGCTATCCAGAATATGGATAGTATATCCTGAGGGGTTATGCTGTTCATTACTCCTAAACTATCCAAATAGGTTGTCAGCCATCCATTGATACTCTTTTCCGTGCCTGAATATAAAAATAGGAGAGCAATAAATATGTAATACCTTATATTGGTAAAGGGAGACTTGCCGGAGTTGCTGCTAAGCTCATCCTTCTTTTGAGAAGGTATATTCATAATAAGTTTCTTTTTGTCCTGAAGTGCAAATATGGCCAGCCTTTCTTGTATAATGCTTCATAATGGAAATTTTTTATTATCCTATAAAGTCACAGCATCTATCATAAAATTATATCATGCTAGTTCTAGGGCTGTCATCTCGGTTATGTATAAACTGAATAAAATCTCATATGTGAATTATAATTATTTTTTTATAGAAAAAAGCAGATAAGAATTAATCAATTCTTATCTGCTTTATATTTTTAATATTATAATCTAAAACATTATATATCAATTACTCATTTTATTTTTCTTTTCTCGTAAAGAAAATATGTTTATCATAGGTATTTTAATAGCAGGAGTAATACCAGAAAGTGCAGAAACACTCAGTATATATGATCTACACAATTGTGACAATGTTGCAACGCCGTTTAATTCTATCATATCCCTAAAATTATCAATAGTGAGTTTTTTAGGATTACCCATAAAAACTCCTTCCATCTTTAAATCAACTTTAAATAGTATAGAATTCTTTACCTTGGCTTTTATATAAGTCATAAATTCTAAATGACCTATATACCTTTCTTCTAGTTCTTCTATTTTTATTATATTATAATCAAACTCATACGAAACTTGAGCCTTTGATCCCTTGCTGTCTATATTTTTTGTTTCTAATAAAAACTTAGATATTCGATTGGCAACAAACTGAAAGTCAGCTAAAACCTCTTTCGAACCAATCATGACCCCACCGCCAGTTTATTATAAATAAATTTATTAAAATCTTCATTTACATTATCCCATACATTCGTTTCAATAATATCCACTTCTTCATTTTCATTTTTCTCCTCAAATACGATGTCAAAGGTCCAGCCAAGCTTTTTTGATATTTTCCATAGCTGACCTACAGTAGGATTATACTCTCCACTCTCTAGTTTTGATACCATAGCCTGGGTAATATCAAGTTTTTCTGCAAGCTGCTTTTGTGTCCAACCTTTACTCATTCTATAATCAAAAATCTTCATAGAAATATCATATAAAATATCATCTAATTCAAAGATTTCCTTAATCTCATCATCTGCTAATTCATCAATTATATTCCACGCATCATTAAACAACTTATTTTTTCCCATACATATACTCCTTTCTAACTTAATCTAACAAATATTTTATCTCCTCATATCTACGGTCGGCTATTTCTATAGCTTTTCTATAATCTTTTGTATCTTTTTCTTCAAAAGTACAAAGCAATAAAGCAATTTCTCGTTTTTCAAAACTAGTAAATCTAAACAAAATCCTTATGTTTTTAGAACCACCTTTAAATCGCATTGAATACAAACCTGATGTTCCTTTTAAAACTTCAAACCAATCTCTTTTATTAATACATTGTTCCCAATATTTTTCTAAATGTTTAAGTCTTAATCTATATAATCGAATAAATCGTTGCTTATATCCGCTTCTTTCTAATATATCTTTAAGTTCTTCTTCAAAATCTGGATGGGTTCTAATCCTTTTGCTATTGAATTTTTCAGGATATAGTATATTTCCAACAGCCCCCATGGTTCTCCCCTTACCTATATAGTATATAACTTATAGGTAATAATTGCAACACTTTTATAACCTATAAGTTATTTTGCCCAGATTTTTATTTTATAATCAAAAATATTGTTATTATTGTAAATACTATTATACAACCATTTTATACTAAAATAAACAATTTTTCATAGCTTTTAGATATAAAAACTGGCTATACACATTTAACAAGGTATAGCCAGTTTCTTTGTTTCATATCGTCTTTATTTTTGTATAGTCCATCGAACACCAGTTGGTGTATCCTCTAATATTATGCCCCGCTTCTTTAGATCATCTCTGATTTTATCTGCAGTAGCCCAATCCTTAGCCGCTCTGGCCTGTTGCCGTTTTTCTATTAAAGCTTCAATCTCCTCATCCAGAGTCATTTCTTGTTTCTTTTGCACAATGGCTAAAATTTGGGTTAGGGTATTGAATACATCATAGACTTTTTCCACCAGTTTCTTTGAACTTTGTCCATTCAAGTGGGTATTAGCATCCCTTACCAGGTCAAAAATAACAGCTAGGGCATCAGCAGTGTTAATATCGTCCTCCATTGCCTCTTCAAATTTCTTTATATATCCGCCCATCTCATCATAAAGCTTTTGCTCTTGCTGGGTCAATTCCTTGTCTTCAGTTTCTCTTAGAAGGTGATCTAAATTATTCTTTGCATTATACAGCCGCTCTAGGGCACTTTTAGCCTGATCCAGTAGCTCATGACTAAAGTTTACAGGATTTCTATAATGTGCCGACAACATAAACAGCCTTACAACTTCCAAGTCATATTCCCGGGAAATATCCCGAACAGTGAAGAAATTACCCAAGGACTTCGACATCTTTCTATTGTCTACATTTATATACCCATTATGAAGCCAATACCTTGCAAAGGGTTTTCCTGTAAGGGCCTCGGTTTGGGCAATCTCATTTTCATGGTGGGGGAAGGTTAGATCCTGACCGCCTGCGTGTATATCTATAGTCTCTCCAAGGTATTTGGTAGCCATCACGGAGCATTCTATATGCCACCCTGGCCTACCCTTTCCCCAAGGGCTATCCCAGGCTGGTTCACCAGGCTTTTGTGCCTTCCACAGGGCAAAATCCATAGGATTTCTCTTTTTCTCACCGGGCTGTATTCTGGCTCCTGCCTCTAGCTCCTCTAGATTTTGCTTGGAAAGCTTGCCGTAATCTTTATAGGCTGTGGTATCAAAGTAGACATCCCCATCTATCTCATAGGCATATCCTTTTTCAATTAGCTTTTCTATAAATTGTATTATTTCGTCTATATGTTCAGTAGCCTTGGGATGATAGGTAGCCCTTTTTATTCCCAGGCCATTAGCGTCCTTGAAGTATTCCTCAATAAATCTTTCCGCCAGTTCCGATACAGTTATACCCTCCTCATTGGCTTTCTGAATCATCTTGTCGTCTATATCGGTAAAGTTTTGAACATAGGTAACTTTATAGCCCTTATACTCCATATAGCGTCTAAAGGTATCAAAGATGATAAAGGGCCGAGCATTACCTATATGAAAGTAATTATATACCGTTGGTCCGCAGCAGTACATCCTTACCTCATTCTCATGAATGGGTACAAATTCTTCTTTTTTTCTTGTCATAGTATTATACAACTTCATTTTCCTTAACTTCCTCCAGTTCTTTAAGCTGTGACTCTAATTTGGTAAGCCTTTTTACAATGCAAGAAAAGGCGTCATCTATAGGGTCAGGCAGTCTTACCTGATCTAGGTCTACTTCGTCGCAATCAATCTTTTTTACTTGTTTTTCTTCTCTTACCCGTACATTGTCCTTTCTTACAATTCTGCCAGGAACTCCCACCACAGTACAATTTGGAGGGACTTCCTTTAGCACCACAGCCCCAGCTCCTATCTTACTATTGTCCCCTACCTTAAAGGGACCTAGTACTTTAGCTCCTGCACTTATGACTACTCCGTTGCCAATGGTAGGGTGTCTTTTGCCCTTTTCCTTGCCAGTGCCTCCCAGAGTAGCACCCTGGTATATGGTGACATTATCACCTATCTCGGCAGTTTCTCCTATTACTACGCCCATACCATGGTCGATAAATAATCTTTTTCCTATCTTTGCCCCCGGATGAATCTCTATACCTGTTAAAAATCTAGATATTTGAGATATTATTCTGGCTAAAAGCTTTAGCCTGTGATTGTGAAGCCAATGAGCTATCCTATGAAAAATAATAGCATGAAAACCTGGATAACACAAGATAACTTCCAGAGGGGATCTAGCTGCTGGGTCTCTATCCATTATGCCTTGAATCTCATCGCGAATCCACCTAAACAAAAAAACACCTCCTAAGATATTAGGAACCATTAACTAACAATAATTTTAGCATAATCCATAATATTGTTAAACAATTTATATAGTTCATAAACAGCCATACATGATTTATTATATATAGATTTACCATGAAAGAAAAGAGAAAAAAATAGGCCCCAGTCTTAAGTTAGACTAGAGCCTTATCCTTAGCGTCTTAGCCTAGAAGTCCTCTAAGCCATGCAAAGAAATTTTCAATAGCCTCTAGTATTTTCTTTATAATACCCTTGTTTTCCTCTACTACTTTTTTAACATCCTCCAGGCTACCGGCGATTTTTTCAATTTGGCCTGCGATTTTCTCTACGTTTAGATCTAGATTGCTGATCTTTTTCATTAGCTCAACAATCTGATCAATCTGTTCTTGGCTAAGGTTTATATTTAAGTTGGCAGCTATTTCGATAACGATCTTGCGAATCTCAGCTTCGTCCTTGGTTTTAAGCTTTGCTATTTCCTCCTTGATTTCCTTGATAAGAGCCGCAGCTTCATCCTTACCAATGTCCTCTGCCAGCTCTCCAGTGGTGACCAGCTCTTCGTTGGCTATCTCCTTGGCCTCTTCATCCAGCTCTATGCCCGTTGCTTCTTCAAATGCTTTCATTATACCAGTTAGGGCAGCTGTCCCTGATACCTTAAAGGGTGCTGCAGCAATAACCTTGGCATTTTCTATACCTGCTGTTACCAAGGCATTAGCATAGATTTCACGGGTGACCCAGGTGATATTATGGGTTTCTACCTCGATGCCTTCACCTTCCTCCAAAAGCTCCACATAGGCTGATGAGATGGCTCTGGTGCCTATCTTATCTTCTCCAATCAATCCTAATAGATAGTCCCTTTCCTCCTGGTTAGTCACTTTCAGTATCGTAACTTCGTCCTCTTCTACCCCAAAAAGCTTTAGCATTTGCTTTTGCTGGCTGTCATTTAGATCTGCCCCTAAGCTAACCACAATCTCTGGATCAATAGCATCTGCCAGTGCAGATAAGGGAGATATTAATATAAGTGCCAGCACTATAGTCCAACAAAAAATCTTTTTCATTTTCAATAACCTCCTTTAATAACTAAACACAAACTAACGTTTAGCCTTTAATAACACTACTGCTTTTGCAGCTATACCCTGGCCTGTGCCTACAAAACCCAGGCCTTCGGTAGTAGTTGCTTTTATATTAACCATAGATGGCTCTATCCCTAGAGCATTTGATATATTTGCCTTCATTTCCCCAAGATAGGGTGCCATCTTAGGTTTCTGTGCCATTATTATACTGTCTATATTTCCAATACTATAACCTGTCTTTTTTAGCATGTGGCCTACTTGTTCAAGAAGAATTATACTGGATATATCCCTGTATTTTTCATCTGTGTCAGGGAAATGCTGGCCTATATCCCCCATTCCCAAAGCTCCAAGTATAGCGTCCATAATGGCATGGACTAGGACATCGGCATCGGAATGACCTAAAAGGCCTCTATCAAAGGGTATATTAACTCCCCCCAATATCAAGGGGCGATTCTCTACCAATTTATGTACATCATATCCTATTCCTACTCTCATATTTTATTCCTTTCTCTTGCAGTAAGAATTTCTTCGGCTACGGCTATGTCCTCAGGTGTGGTTACCTTTAAATTTTCATAGCCTCCCTCTATCATATATACATCCCTGCCTAAACGTTCTACTAAAGTGGAATCATCCGTGGCTAAAAAGTTATCCTCTATAGCCCTATTATGGGCCTCTATGATTAAGGAATAGCTAAAAGTCTGAGGGGTTTGTACCAGCCACAAATAGCTTCTGTCCGGTGTCTCTTTTACTCTTCCATGGGAATCCACCACCTTAATAGTATCCTTTACTGGCATGCCTGCCACAGCTGCTTCCCACTTTTTAGCTACTTCAAAACTTCTTTCAATTACCTTCGGGGTTATGAGAGGTCTTGCACCGTCATGAATAGCTACCAGCTGAGTATCAACAGGCAGGCTTTTTAGTCCATTGTATACGGAATGTTGCCTTTCCGCTCCACCATGCACAAGCTTAATAGGCTTTTTCGGTGGATAAATGTCTAGTACCTTCTCCCTTATCATATCCTCTTCCCCCGGAGATACCACTAGGGCTATACCTTTAATTATATCCAGACTGTAAAAGGCCTCCAGGGTATGAGCGATAAGGGGCTTGCCTTTTAAGTTTAAGTACATCTTATTAATACTTTGATTCATCCTAGTGCCTCTGCCTGCAGCCAGGATTATTGCATAGTTTTTACCCAATTTCTACTCCTTTTCAATGCTTTTCTATTGCAAGTCATTGTTCTTAATGTTAAATCCATTTATAAACCTATTATTCTACTCAACAGCTATCACTTCATCCCTACAAATGGACTATTGACAAGTGAGCACCTTCATTGATTTTGCTAAGAAATAGTCATTAGTATTATATAAAATAAAGCGGCGAGGTACAACCCGCCGCAGTATTTTGTTTGAAACTTTTAACAGTTCTATAACAAATATGTCTAATAAGAAACTAAATTTTAACATAAGTTTACACTACTTTGTCAACGGCCTTTGGCTTAGCAAATATCATGCGGCCGGCAGCAGTCTGGAGTACACTGGTTACAAGTACATCTATAGTCTCCCCTACATGTTTTTTGCCTCCATCTACTACGATCATTGTGCCATCGTCTAGATAACCAATGCCCTGACCCATCTCCTTACCATCCTTGATAACCTGGACCAACATTTCCTCTCCTGGTAAGACCACTGGCTTTACAGAGTTGGCTAGCTCATTTATATTAAGTACTGGAACTCCCTGAAACTCCGCTATTTTATTCAGGTTGTAATCATTAGTTAGCACCGCACCATTTAAAAGCTGACCCAGCTTAAGTAGCTTGCTATCCACCTCCTGGATATCTTCAAAATCCTTTTCATATATCTCCACCGGTATATCCAGTTCTTTTTGGATTTTGTTTAGAATGTCAAGCCCGCGCCGACCACGATTTCTCTTTAGAGTATCGGAAGAATCAGCAATATGCCTAAGTTCCTCTAATATAAATGCAGGAATAACAAGGGGGCCTTCTACAAATCCCGTTTTACAAATATCAAATATCCTGCCATCAATAATAACGCTGGTATCTAGTATTTTGGGCCTGCTAATGACTATTTCCTGACCATGTCGCTCTTTCTGAATTCTCTTTAACAGTTCCGTCCAATCAATTTCCTTCCATCTTTTAACAGCAACGTTGATTCCTAAGTAACAAAAGAATAAATAAATCAAAGTAGTGGGTATGATGGATAACCAACCTATATTTAACTGTCTTATTGGATAGGTTACTAAATATGAAATTAAAAGACCGATAATAAGACCTGAAACCCCAAATAAAATGTCGTTGGCTGGCATCTCTTGCAATTTATGCTCTATTATCCTGACAAATTCAACAGTGTAATGAATTACTTTCTTTGATAGAATAAAAAACAATAGACCAAATGCAATTGCAAATAAAAAGTAAATTATTATATCCTGATATTCAATTAGCTCAATTCCTCTTTCAGTTAATATGGGTACCGACATCCATGCTAACGTAACCCCTAATATAATGCCTGCTAGGGTAAGGATAAATCTAACTACCCTTCTTAGCATTAGATCACCTCCTTATTCTATTATTAACATTATACCAGATTTTTATAAGGAAAAAATGGGAAATATAACCGATTTATATATTTTATTATGTATTTTGTATATAAAAAAGAGCGTCCTATTAGACGCCCTCACCATCAATAATTCCATCAATTAATGCTGTCACTTCTTCTTCGTCAGCATCTTTAGATAGGACTATTTCACTAATTAAGATTTGCCTTGCATTAGATAACATTTTTCTCTCTGCAGTGGATAATCCTTTTTCACGATCTCGCAGCATAAGATTACGAACTACTTCTGCAACTTCGTATATATCACCTGATTTTATCTTCTCCATGTTTTGGCGATACCTTTTATTCCAATTATTTGACATATGGGATTGGTCGCTACTTAAAAACTCAACTACTTTATCTATTTCTTCAACGGAAATAACCTCCCGGATACCAATCTGTTCTACATTGGCTGTAGGAATCATGACCTTCATATCCCCAACTGGAAACCTTAAAATATAGTAACTCTGCTTTTCGCCTAAGATCTCGCGCTCTTCAATGCCTTCGACAATGCCAGCACCGTGCATAGGATATACCACCTTATCCCCTATCTCAAACATGAACGATGCCTCCCTTATATTATTAACATCATAAATTATAACATAAAGAAGGCCGTTTGTCAATAAACTAATTATTTTAGCATGATAGTGCCCTTCTGTCAATATAAATTTTGCAAAAAAACAAAAACTATTGGGGGGATATTTAGTCCCCCCTATAGTTAATATTATTTGAATTGCCAGTAATCAAAATCCAGCAGCTTTGTATCTGGTTTTCCTCTAAACACCATATACAAGTCGTGGACACCTTGAACTTCCGAAACTTTAGCTGATACATCAACCCAATCTTGATTTTTATCATTTAATGGGATATCAACTGTCCCAATCAACTTACCCTCCACTCCATCTAGGCGAAGCTCAATTTGGCTGTGGACTTTTACATTAGAAACCCTTGCAGTAAAAGTGGAAGGGCTCCTTTCACCAAAATCAACCTGAGAGATGGCGATCCAGTCCCCATTATCTATATCCGTCAAAGCCCTTTGCCAAGATTCAGTATCTGAAATGGGCCTTGTGCTAACTCCTGCACTCCATGCAAATGTCTCTGCTTGCACCTTTTTATAGGGATTCAGGCTTTTTAGCTGAGGTACACCTTCATAATTAGCTATTACTTCCTCAATAGTACCGTCGTCATTTAAGGTTACTTGATTTATGTGAGGAGAACGGTAACCTTTTGGAACCCCCATATCTTTTGCAACAGTTTGTGCGTGGTAAACAATATACCAATTACCCTGGAATTCAAAAATCGAATGATGATTATTGCCCCCAACTCCAAAAAATTCACCTGGATTCCTTAAAATTGTTCCCCTATACTCCCATGGTCCGAATGGGCTGTTGCTGGTCATATATGCAATTACTCCTGCTGCTGGACTGCCTTCAGGACGTTGCCCACTAAAGAAATTACTGCAATAGGAGTAGTAATACACGCCATTTATTTTGTTAATTCCAGATGATTCAAACATAAAGGGAGCAGGCATTACAGTGGCTTCACCTACCACACTGATCATATCATCCCCTAGCTGCATTACCCGACCGGTATTGGGCATGGCTTCTTCTCCTTTTGGAATCCCTCCACCAAAGTAGATATATGCCTTGCCGTCATCGTCTACTAGTGTGGCAGGATCAAATAGCCATACAACGCCTTCTACACCAGGAGTTGAACGTGAGATCAAGGGCTTTCCTATGGGATCCCTCCATGGACCAACAGGACTGTCGCTCTCAAGAACACCTATGCCGCTTGCATTGTTTGAAAAATACAGGAAGAACTTATCTTTTCCATCAATTACCTTATGGGCAACTGCAGGCGCCCATGACTGGGTAGCCCATTTTGCCGCCCCTTCGGGTCCTGCTACCTTAATTTCTCCATGATCAGTCCAGTTTCTTAAATCATCGGAAGATATAACAGATATCTTGTTAATCTTTGCATATGTGTTATCTACAATATTCCCTTTTTTATCATACTCCAATATATCATGAGTAGTATACACGTATACTCGGCCATCATAAACCAGTGCCCATGGATCTGCTCCAAATTTATGGGAAATCAAAGGATTAGCATTTGGAGGATGCTTCCCAATAGCTTTAGTGGAAGTAGAGTCTTTTGCATTGTAGTTAGCACTGCCAACATCATCAGTCTTTTTGTTATCTGGACCTTGTGATTCCATAGCTTCAGTAGAAACCTCCTTAGTATTAATAATAACACCGATTAATAAAACTATAACCAGGATTATGGAACATATTATCAGCAGGCCATTTCTTTCCAAATCAATACCCACTTATAAGCCTCCTTGCCACTACTGAGAAGCTTCTACTATTGCCCAAAATGCTGGCTTTGCCTGAAAGTTTCTATCAAATGGCAGGGGTGCATTTGTCCGCCTTACAGGAAAACCATTAAGCCAGGAATATTCATCGGAAATACCCCAAAATACTACTTCGCTTAATATGTCTTTGTTTTCCTTAAAGGCCTCAAATAACTCCTTATAGCGCTTGGCTTGCAACTGAATTATGTCCTCTGGAATATTGTCACCATAATCACTGCGATTGTTCCAGCTGTAAATGCTCATGTCCAGTTCAGTCACAATATTATCTAGTCCTAGGCCAGCAAACTTCTTCATTGACTCAATTATTCGATCAATGGAAGGTGAATACACATCAATATGGGTCTGGTGACCTACACCATCTATTGGTACACCTTTGTCCAGCATATCCTTTACCAAGTTATACAGGTGATCTCGCTTAACAGGGTTATCTGTTCCATAATCATTTATATATAGCTTTAAATCTTCTCCTCCTACCTCACGTGCTACTTTAAATGCCCTTTCAATAAATTCTGTTCCTGTAATCTGGTACCAAGGGCTGTTTCGCATGCCGTTAGGATTACCATCGCCTGGCTCAATCACTTCGTTTACTACATCCCAGGACTTAATGTCATCTTTATAACGGGAAACAACAACAGTTATATGATCTTCAAGTCGTTTTAGAAGTAGCTCTTTGTTTTCTTCCCGTTTTTTTGGATCTGTCTCATCCACCATTGGTTTTCCATCCTTATCTAGGAAAAACCAGTCCGGTGTCTGATTATGCCACACAAGGGTGTGGAAGCGAAGTTCCATTCCATTTTCCTTGGCAAACTCAACAAGCTTATCTCCAGCCTCCCAATTAAAGTTGCCCTCGGTTGGTTGAATAGCTTCGGGTTTCATACAGTTTTCTGCTACCAGCATATTTACATGCTTTTTATAGAGCTCAGCAATTAGCCCGGTAGTATATTTGGGCTCAATAGCTGCTCCTATGGGGAAATAATCCTTATAAACCTCTGCTAGAGAAGGAATGTCTTCTTCAATAGAAGGTTCTTTTGCTTCATCAGCTAAATCCTTCTTTTCAACATCTTGGTTTTCTTCTTCATTGACCCCTAAAGTCTCCTCTTTATTCTCCTCATTTTTTACAGAGCTTACATTCCCACTCCCTGAATCACTATTGTAATGAAAAACTCGACCTCCATTTAATAAAAATGCAGTTAATACAGTTATCATAATGATACTACCTCCTATCAATATTAAAATCCATTTTTTTGCTTTGTCAGTCATTAAGCTTTCACCGCCATTTTTATAGTATTATCCAACAATACCTGTTCTTTCGATACTTTCTACGAAATAACGTTGGGTGAATATATACAATATGATTAAAGGCAGCATGGAAAGCAGTATGCCTGTATCCTGTACCATGCTTAAGTAGAATGGATCCGCCTTGGCACTTCCTCCTAGCATTTCAATTAGTCTTATTTGCAAGTTATGAGGTAAAGACGCCAACTGGGTAGCCATAACTTTTGCTGAGGTTAAGTACATAGTAGTATAGAAACTATCATTCCACTGCCATACGAAAGAAAATAGGGCAACAGTTGTAATGGCAGGTACAGCATTGGGTAGCATTATGCTCAGAAATGTTCTGGTGACGCCTGCTCCATCTACATAGGCAGCTTCCTCCAGTTCACGGGGAATTCCCCTAAAAAACTGTCTAAATATAAAGATAAAAAGTCCAGACTTGAAAGAATTAGCAGTGATGGACGTAAGGATAAAGGGCCAATAGCTGTCCATCAGGTTAACCCCTTTTCCCCCAGTGATAAGAGGAATTAGTCCCATCAATGTAAAGTTTCTTAGATTAAAATAAAGGGGAACAAAAATAGTTGTAGGGGGAACTAGAATTGTAAATATTACGCCTGCAAAGAGCAGGTTGCTTCCTTTAAACCTCAACCTGGCAAAGCCATAACCAGCCAGGATACAAGAAGCCAATGTTAAAGAAGTGGTGAGCAAACACAGAAAAATAGTATTAGCAAGGGTTCGCCAGTAATCCATCATCTCTATTGCATATTTGAAATTCTCCAGACTGAAATTCTGGGGAATCCAGACAACAATAGGGGAATACAGATCTGACTTAGCCCTTATTGCCATAGTAATCTTCTTAAAAATTGGATACAGTATGACAAAGGACAAGCCCACTAGCAGCACTGTACGTACAAAGGGCCAAAACCATTTCTTCACTTGTTCAGCTAATAAGGACAATTTATTCTCATTTACCAATGTAGCTACCTCCTTATAAAGTAACTTTATTAGCTTAATCATAGTAGAATACTCTTTTAGAAATCAAGTATGAACATACTACCAATATAATGCCAATAACCGTGAAATAAACCCAAGCCATGGCCGAACTTAAGCCAAAGTTAAAATTGTTGAAGGCTGTTTCACGAATTAATTCTGTCATTGCGTTGCTGGCAAAGTGATCTATGATGGTATAGATTGTATTAACCAGAATAAGGGGGCTTACCATTGGAAAAGTTATTTTCCAAAATGTCTCATAGCCTGTAGATCCTTCTATGGTTGCCACCTCATACAGATGAGATGGTATTGACTGAATACCAGCTAGGAAAATTAAAATTTGTACCCCTGAAAGGCTTATAATCTCATATATTCTATTGACTGCCCCGGTGAGGTATACAACAATGGATTCATCAATTCCCATTTGCAGCATCATCTTCTCTAATTCAAAACTGCTTAATGCATTCAAAAATCTAGACCCGACCCTTTCAGCCTGTACTGCCTCAATAAGACTAGAGCTTTCAAGGTTTGCAATGATTCCTGAAGCCAAAATAACCGGAAGGAAGAAAACGGCTCTTGCAAAGGTTCTGCCTTTAAACTCCTGGTTAAGTATAACGGCAACAAACAGACTAAACACTATGATTAAAGGAACGTTTGTTACCATATCCAATACTGTTTCTACTAGTGTACGGTTAAAGCTGGTATGAACCGTAAAAGCTTCGATAAAGTTTTTAAATCCAACATATGCAACGCTTACCTGACCTTCCTGCATCTCTACTTTGCTTAGGCTGTACTGAAATGAGTTAATAAGGGGTGACACAAAGAAGGATATAAAACCTATCAGCCATGGCAAAACATATAATAAGCCCCATCTTGCCTTTTGCTGTTCATAGGATTTATATTTCTTCTTTGTTTTTGTTTTAATTGTGCTTTTTGCTCCTAAATTCAGATTAGTTTTCATTTTTGCCACCACCTACATAATAATCTTCTGCCCCCACATTTATACCTTCAACTGAAACCGGTTCAGGGTTATAATTAACTATTACGTAAACCCCGTTTTCATACACTGTTTTATATACCCCTTCTTCCAGCTTTTCATGGGAAACTATGCCTTGATTATTTACCTGCTTTAATACCTCATTTACTTCATGATAGATATCCCTAGCGGTTTCCAGCCATTGTCTGTAATCTATAGAATATAAATATTCAAAGTAGGTATCTTTTACCTTTTCGTTTGTTTCATAGCTCCACACAAAATGGACGCTAGAGCCATATTCCAGACATCTTAAGAGGTATTGGCGATAATTTGTATAGGTAGACAGATTATAGGGAGCGCCTGTGTATTCAATAAATCCCCTAACTACCATCTGGTAAAAAGGAATCTCTACATCTTCTATCTTAAAATTACTGCTGCCTATTGGAGCATGGGTTATATCGCTAACATATTGCCAAGTGTATGCATTCCCGCCTCTAGCCATAATTTCTAAGCCGCTTTCATAAATGTCTTCCAGAGCATTAATAGAAATTTGCTCTGACTCAGTGCGATCAATCTGCTTATTTTTTCGATAGTCGCTGTTGAGCTCATCCCCCAGATCCCTTAATGAGAGGCCATTTATCCCAAGCTTAGATATATCCTTTAACATACCGGAGACATATCTGTCCACAAGCCTTGGGGATAAGACATAGGAAGGCGTACCAGTGCTATCCCGTTCATTCAGGGCGTAATCAAAGGGAAAAACAGCTGCCGGTATCTCCGTTAGCCTTCTGGCTGCATCTGTGATTACGCTAAAGCCCAACCCTTTGGTATTGTAAACCCTCAGCAGAGCTACATCCGGATAAAGGGAGATACCTTCTTGCTCAACATACTTGAGCAAATCAGTTAACCCTTTTTTGCCTCCTATATTCCTGTCAACTGATATGGATTTGGGGACTTTATGGTATAAGCCTCCATTAAACCATCCACTAAATTTCAGCTTTATATTGTCAATATTTTGCTCTTTAATTTCAGACAAAATCAACTTTGCCTGCTCGAATGTGGTCATAGGCTCCAGGGCGTTATATGGAACTCCAATAAAATGCTTTCGGGTAGAAATATTGCCTACTAACTCCAGATAAAAAGGTATATTATCATCAGTATTCTTTTGATTTTCTTTAAGCATGTTATTTTGTATCAAGTACTGTTGATAGTACTTTGCCATTCCTGCAAATGAGGCATCTTCATCATTTAGGAAGACATAACGGATCACATAATCTGATTGCATGGGCTCGTGCTGGTAACGTGGAAAGGCACGTTTCTTATCCTCTGATTCCAATTCCACGTCATCCTTATTTACTACATAGAAGCTGGGATATACATAGTTATAACTGTTTTCCCTTCCACCAACATCGGCATTAATTGCGGCTATGGAAGCCCCTTCTTCAATAATTCCCAGCATGGCACTATTATCTTTGATTATTCCAAAAACCGGTATTCTTGCCTTTT
>Ga0209537_1003251_pt1 | contig 15100 bp, 18 predicted proteins | sample BioPla4DNA1_FD_187698 | JGI IMG/M metagenome (GOLD analysis project Ga0209537, IMG submission 187698) | Biogas fermentation microbial communities from Germany - Plant 4 DNA1 (SPAdes) (version 2) | ecosystem: Engineered > Bioreactor > Anaerobic > Digestate | place: Bielefeld, North...
CACTCTAAATCAAGCTTCCTGTTATCTATTATGGTTCTCTCCTCTTGCATTATTACACCCCCTATTCCCTTACTAATATGCCGTCCTGTAATATTAAGTAATTCTCCTTCAGTACCTCTAGTATATATACACCCATTAAGTCTAAATTGTCCTCACCTATAATATCTACTTGCGCCATTATTTTGAAGAATATATTCTCTCTTGTTTCTGGACTGTATAAGTCCAGAGTTTCCCAATCTACTTCTATCCTTGCCGTAATTTCCGTCCTATAGCCGTCTTATTATTGGCTCACCTTTAAATCCTTTTTCCCATATAAACCATGCATGACACATCGTTGTAGACCATTTCTTCCTTTATTAAATTCATACTCTCTCATTAACATTCTTAGTGCCTCAGGGTCTGTTGCGTAAAAATCATTCTCTACCCTTTTATTAGTTGGGTTACCCCCAGCCAACTGTCCACCTGATAATACTTTTCCCAATCTTATCTCCCCTTTTCTATGTAAAAAGCTAGAGGTATACCCCCAGCTTTACTCTACTACGTATCCTTCGTCCTCTATGAATTCTAAGAAATCTTCGGTTAGTAACTGTGTACCGTGCCAATTTAAAAATAAGTTAGCAACTTCCTCGCCGCTCATGTTATTTATCTCTATCGCATTATAAAATTTCCTTACGTTATCCATTTTACTATCAGTCCTTTCAACTATACTCCTGTGTGCCCAAATCCTCTGGGTCCTCTTTTTGTTTCACTTAACTTTTCTACAACCGAAAACTCCACTTCTGAGTACTTTGCTAGTACAATTTGTGCTATCCTGTCACCTTTGTTTATTACGAAATCTTCTTGGCCAAGATTTATTAATATTACTTTTACTTCTCCCCTAAAATCACTATCAATTGTTCCAGGTGCGTTTAAGACCGTAACCCCGTGATTTATAGCTAGTCCACTTCTAGGCCTTACTTGTATCTCGTATCCTAAGGGTATTTCTACAAATAATCCTGTAGGTACGGCCACTCTCTCAAAAGGTTTCAACACTATAGGGTTCTCTATATTAGCTTGTAGGTCTAACCCAGCGGCCCCTTCTGTCTTATACTTAGGTAATTCGAACTCACTTTTGTTTATAACGTCTATAATTATTTTTTCCACTTTATCTCACATCCTATTTATATTTGTAAATTTCATCCTCAAACTCCTCAAAATCTTTTTCCATTTAGTTCACCCTATCTGTGTAATTCTATTTGCTTTCCTGCGTATACCATTAATGTTTTGCTGTCCATTTTCTCGCCTTTGTAATATAAACTAGTATCTATTCCCCTGTAACGATGAACTAAATCGTCAAACCCAAAATCTAATACTACTTGGCCATTTTCAATTCTAACCTCAGCACCTTCAGGTATGTTTACTACTAATCTCATGGACATCTCTCCTTATGGTTTAGTGTTTTAATCTAACCTAACTTATCACCACCTACAATATTTTATGCCTCATATCTAATATCTCTAAAGTCTAATATTAAGGATAATATATATATTTGTAGGTGTGCTTTTAGTCTTTTATAATCCTTTTTCTATATATGATGGAATTTTATGCAACCTTAGTAAATCCCCAAAATGGCTTGTAACCCCCACATTGCCTATTAACTTTATGCCTTCATTATTTACGGTTTTTATGAGCTCTCTTAGCTTATCTAGTCCGTCTTTTACATCAAAATCTATATATTCAATTCCATCTCCACCTTCTACTATTACATTACGCCTGCTACTACCCCCGTCTATTTGATTTAACTGCACTACCCATACCTTTACCCCATCGTATACCCACTCAACTGTAAACTCCCCTAAAATCTTGACTAATCCCCTTAATTCGTCAAATTTACTTCTTACTATTTCCTCAATCTCTTTTGGTAGTTCTTTTCCACCTTCTGCTCCCAACATAAATTTATCCCCTGCACCGTCAGTTCCCTCTATTATGTCGTCCTCTTTATTATTTCTTACTATCCCTGCACCAGAATAAACAGATTCTACGGACTGTTGACTTATTAAAGATGCAATATTTATTTCCTTATCACCTAGTTTTTCCTCACTCTCAACCAATTTAAATGGGTCCACCCAACCTTTACCTGTATAGAATAAACCAGCCTCTTTATTTACAGGCGCTGTTCTTAACCATCTTTCAAAGGAACCAGTATCTTTACCAAATGTGAATGGTGCTACTCTTCTCGATATTACTGTTGATTGTGGTACGTCTATTCCCAGAGTATCCGCAAGGAGTAATCCAAATACCTTATCCCCTAAAAATCTTGAGAAATTGTTCGGAAATTTTATCTCAGTATTTATATTTATCTTTCTATCTTCTGGTATGTCCTCATACTCCCATACAATCATATGCTTAGAGTAAAGCCCTTGCTTTAGAGGATGTATGCTAAATTCCACTCTTTTGTCACCATTAAATGGTACGTCTATCTCAAATCCATAAATCTTTTTTAACATTTTTAATCCTATGTCTAAAGGTAAACTACATACTCCCTCTTTCTCTACACATCTAGGCGTATCATCAGGAGAAAATTCTATAATGTTTCCCATAATTACCCCAGACACCCCACCGTCAGATACGTCTATATTTTCATTTATAATTGAGTGCCTTCCTTCTTCTGCGTTCTCCTTTACTATCTGCAAGATTTCGTCAATGTCGTCTATTCCTTTACCCATTACAAATCTATTACCTTTTGTTATCTCGTCTCCAAAACTCCTAATGTTCACTTTCTTATAAAATGATTGCCTTATTAATTCCTCTACTAATTCTCGTAACTCCCCTGTCTTACGTCCTCGGATGTTAACATACTTTGCCTTAGTATAGTCTTCTTTGTCTACACTAATAAACTGTGCCACATTTATTCCGCACTGTGCCAATTTGTTCAATTTTTCGTCTTTTCTCAACCTACTTACCCCTCTCTTAGTAATTTTCTCTTTTTATAAATTCTTCTATGCTCTCTCCCCAAACCCTATCACCTTACACCCCCATTACCTTTTTTATATATTCGTGTAAGCATAAAAAATAAGTCTAACAGTCTTAACCTGTCAGACTTATTTAAAAGTGTATTTTAATAGTTATTCACGAAACATTTGTAGTCTCCGCTGTCATATACTGTTAATTATATATACTAGGATTACTTACACCTATTCTAAAAACTCATATATGTGTTTCTCCCTTTCTAGTATTTCGCTATTTCATCGAATAGTTCTTTTCCTAGACTGCTATCACTACTACCTCTTTTAAATTCTCCGTTCTCAAAGTAGTACATTAACCCAGTTTCTGTTACTACTACACCACTTCCACAATCTAAACATAACACATGACCACAGTTTTTAATTCTGTTATCAAAATAATTATCCCCAACGTAAACATCTACTTCTTCCCCACATATTTGACACGAACCTATGTCTATTAATTCTAATGCAAAATCAAATATCTTTCTTCCTGCGCTCATTTTTATATACCCCCTACAGTCTTATTCATTTATGCGTATGCGGATAACTCGTTTGACAAATCATATATGTCACCGTCGTATATACTCTCTAACATTTTTAAATGCTCTAAACATTCATTATAAACCCTTTCTGCCTCTTCGTCATATTTGTCGTAACCTAGCGTACTACAAAATTCTGAAAATCCTTGGTCCGCGTATATTGCGTCACTTACGAAACATTGAAATGCGTTTAATAAGTCGTTTTCTGTTTTTACTACAGGATGTGCCATACTACCCCAAAAATCAAATTCTATAAATTCATCTGTTTCTGTGTTTGTTACTCTTATTATATTTCTGTTTTTATTACCTGACATCCAAGGTGCGGGTTTGTCCCCCTTAAATTCAGATTCTATTAAAAATTCTCTGTACATTGCACTATACATTTTACCTATCCCCTCTCTTAATAGTCGTATCTTTCGTACTCCTCAAAATTACAATTACTAATTTCAAATAAAACTTCGTCACCTATCACGTCTACTGTAAATTGTAAATCTGTTAATTTAGCACTACTACAGCTATACATAAATTCGTTAGCCAATTCACCTTCTTTTAAGTCAATTACCTCACTAATAAATTCTACTATTTCGTCTTTTGTTAAATCTCTAATTCCCGACATATCCTCTAGTATTTTTTTACTAAATCTTGATTCCCAACTAGCCCAATAACCACCCTCTGAGGGACTTTGCCACGAGGCAGGTATATACTTAGAATAATCTGTATACTTGTCTACTATATGGTCAAGTATAATACCCTCTAACGCCTCTGCTAACTCCGTAAACTTATTTTCGTCTAAATCTAATAATCTACTCATAATCTTTTCCTCCTTACTCTCATTTTCTTTCATATCAATTGCCCTCTCTGCTAAATATATACCTATGTTTTTTACCCTCTCCCACTCTTCGTCGAAATACTTATGGTCAAAGCTTGAGTATAATCCTGGAGGGGTTAGTTCTATGGTAAATGATGGTTTATTAAATTCTTGTCTTACCATGTCTGAAAATCCAGCAGTGTGTCTCTCCCCTGAAGGCATTAATGTATAACCTGTCTCTTTCTGCAACCCCTCTGCTATAGGTTTTAATATTTCCATTTCCTTTTCGTCTACTGTAAAGTCCGTCCAATATATTAAATGCCCCTTAGTATGGAGTGATGAATAAATTTCAAATTCATTCTCAAATAGCAATTTTACTAATGCTTTTATCTCAGGCTCGGATTCAGCCTCATATCCTTTGAATCCTTCAGATGCTGGCCTTGGTATTCTATTAAATGTTTCCCAACCTGTTCTAAATTGATTGTTTAAATCAATTCCTCTAGCATTAGCTTTCCACCAGTCGTAAGTAAATGGTATTGTCATTTGATTTCCTTCGTTATCTTTATAAGCCCAATAAGGATTCACCTTTAAAAAACTCTTTACCTCCTCGGGATTTTTAGCTGCACTATACCCATTCAAGGCTATATTAACACCGTCAGGGTTTACCATGGGCACTATATAAATAGTTACTTTATCTAGTATCTCTCTTACATTATATTCCCCATACATTTCGTTTTTATAATAACTATATGAATATTCCTCTACCATTTTCATTAATGCCGTCGTAGTAAAATATTCCCTTGCATGTATTGCGCCGTTTAAATGTATCTTTATGTCACCCTTACCTAACTTAACTAAAGGTATTTCTCTACCCTCTACAGATTCACCTATTATTTCTACCTCTATTAATGAGGGGTACATTTTTGCCAATGTATCAATATCCTCTAGTAAAACCTCATTAGTATATGGCACATAAGGATTTATTACATTTGGCTCAGGAGGTATTAAACTATTCCCTATATCGTGTATCCCTATTTCACAATTCTCATAAGCATTAAAAAATATATCCTCATATTTAGTTCCTGTTTTAAAATCAAGTATACCTTTGTGTATCAATTCTTTATTAACCATTTCTTCGCCAACCCATATAAAATGTTGAATTGTTCCGTCTAATATATTTAAATCGTATTCTATTATTACGCTCCTACCCAGTAGCCTATTTTCCAAATATGTTTTTGCGTACTCTTTTTCTTTTTCGTTTAAATTAATATCTGATACACCAGCTAGTTCTATTAGAGTTGTTCCGTCAACTTCTACTATACTAGGTGCTACAATTCCTGTTACCGTCCTATACTCAATATAGTTTTTTATTCCCCTATTTATTACACCTAATTCTCCCGTGTCCATACCTACACTTGCTACTGTAATCCTAGGGAGTGTTAGTAAAGGATTTATAAGTTCACCCTCTGCTCTAACCCCTTTTCCCATTAAACTAATTACAAGTATAACTATAACCATTATCAAATTATTTTTCATTCTCCGCATAAATTCACCCCTTAAATATGTAAAACTCTAAGGTTTTATTTATAAAATTCTTGTAAATATTCCTCTATTATGTCTACCATTTCGTCGCTTATGTTGCCTAATACGTCGTGGTAAAATCTTGACATGCTATTTATACCCCCTAGTATAGTTTATTCTTTCTTTATGAAATCATCTTGAGTGTTTTTCCAAGGCATACACTATTTCTCATATACTAAAAAGTGTCTATACTTATGTATACCAACTACTATTTAAATGTGTATTAAAGTGTATTATGTAGTTATTAAAAATAAAACCCCCTAGCCGTTTAGGGGGTTTTTACACAAATTATTTAGAGGGATAATTTGCTTTTACTACATTAAATTATCTATATCTTCGTCAGTTACTTCTAATTTAAATGATGCTGAGCCAACTTCTTCGCCCATTATCTCATTGATGTCGTCTTCGTCAACTAACTCCTCTTCGCCTAACTCTTCCATAGCTTCTGCTATATCTTCATCAGACATTGCTGCTATAATTCTACTTCTTTGTGGAGCTACGTCTCTTTCCATTTCCTCTAGAGTTTTTAACTTGAACACATATAGTTGTTCTTCTAATGCGTCTAAGTCTAATTCTGCTATTTCAGCCTCTAATTTCGCTCTTAAACCAGGGTCTGAAGCTAATATTGGAGACGCTACAGGCGTAATACTCATATCTTTTCCTGATAACATTTTATTATCTGCTTTAGGGAATTTGAAATAGTATTCATGCCAAGCAATTCCACCGTCGTTCTCGTCGTCTAGACTCATTTTCTTGATTTCTACTTGGTCTAATAACTTATTAGTAAATCTGTGCTCTGAGAATTTCATAGCTTGAATTGTATAGATTTTGTTTCCGTCAGCATCTGTTAATGGTTTACCTTTTTGGTCTAACTCAAATACAGCTACTAACATTACTCTCACTTGTGAAACATCACTTACAGTTGCTTTTTCAAATAACTTTTTAGTGTATTTCTTGATTTCCTCTTTTGATGCTGTTGGATTTTCTTTTATCCACTGGTCTCTTTTAGCGAATGCATATTTATTGTATAACTTTCTAACTTCACAGTATGGACATGTACCGTCGTTTAAAGGTTTACCTGTTCTTGGGTCTCTCATAAGCTCCCCGTTAGCGTCTCTTAAAACAACGTTTGAAATATTATGCTTCTCATTCGCACATCTTACTTCAAATCCTTTTCCGTCTTTCTTAATATTGTGTGTAGGGTTCATGTACATGATTGGCTCTTGCCTATCCCCTACCTTTTCACCTAGAAATAGGATATGGTAAAACCCACCCATTTCAAAGTTAAACATTCTAACTCCTTTTGTACTTCTTGCAATCTTTTGAGATTCAGCTACCGTTACTCTTGCCATTTTATACCTTTCCTCCTTCTCGGCTATGGCCTCGGCGACGTCCGCGTGTAAGTGCTTAGTATTGCCCTAATTGCCTATTAGCCTTTCCTTTATATTTTTTTATTTGTTAGAGAATATTGGCTATATCCTCTAGTGCATACCATAATTACACAAGTCTTTGTTAACCGATGGATTGAAACAATCTTATCTTATTCCTATCATATATTACTAAACCATTAGTGGAAGGAAGTAATTATGGTATACACTACAAAATATATCCTTTAGGTATTCTCTAATAAATACCCTACTGGTAAGTATCATACAGTGTAAAGGGGGACTAAATCACTGTATGGACTCACTCTACACAGTAGGATATTTATTACAAAACACCTAATCATATTTACTTTTTCCTACACTATATAATAACATTAGGTCTAATTTTATAGGGTGTTTTTGGTATACTTACTTATTAAGGTGTCTCAGTAGTAAGACAGCTTGTACACCGTCTTACTACTATTTAATATGCTCATTAACTAACTTTATAGTTACTACAGTATCGTATACCGCCCAAAAGCCTACTAGCAAATATGCAAAGTAAAATATATGAGTTAATACATTTGAGAAAAACATTGCTATCCCAGCAAGTATCTGTAAACATACTTGTACCGCTAATATTATTAATCCCCTAGTCTTATCACCAGCGTATAAATGCCCAAATCCTAGCATCGGTACACATAACATTATTCCTAGAAGTAAGTCTTTCCTTTTCAAATAATTACCCCCCTCTATATCTTTTTCTTTCAATCTCTTATATACTCTAGTCAATTTTGCAAGTGTCATTAAGTGTCTATATTTAGTTTAGTCTGTATTTTTTAGTAAGTATGTCAAAGTATGTACTACCTACCGCAGTCCTGTCAGAATATTAATCAACTTTAAATCATACTGTTTTTCATAACATTTTCAAAACCATAGTTTTTTCCTTGTTTTTCCCAAGAATATACACGTTTGCCCCACTTTTTTGGAAATAACATATACCTTATAGTTGCCATACTTCGTATCAACCTTAATTCAACCTTTTATGCTACCCTATTTTCTCAGTAAAATCCTCATTAAATAACTAAATGTTAATGCCGTTAGACTAAATACTAACAATAAGGATATTGCGCATATCAGGGCTATATTTATTGTTAATACAACATTAGTTATACCTTTATCTTTTGTAAGTAAATCTACTATACTTACACCTACAGTTATTACGAATAAATATGGCAAACTCCTTAGTGAATTTTCACGTCTACCCCACTTAAGTCTGAGTGCAAAGATATTGATGTTGTTATCAGTATAAATATCCAAAACCCAATATTCTTGAAATTCTCTACTCTGTATAATTCCTTTAAAGTATAACTCACTAATGTATAAATTTTACCTACCAAACTGTATTCACTATTACTAATTAGTTGCGTTAATACGTTTATAAATTTGTAAAAGAACTCACTCATTAAAACTCTTGTTACTATTAGTACTATTAAGCTACCTATATACAGTGGCCCTAACGATATAAAATATATTGATATTCTATGCCTTAAACTACCCTTATTAAATCTATACCTTACTTATCCTAACGTATTACTACTGTCTAAATTTAATAGCTTAACCTCTTCTACTTTTACTCCAAAAATCTTACACATGAGATAGTGGCCTATCTCATGTACGGGCATACCTATAATCGCAGATGGGGTAATCTTATTATATCCCAATATTCTCCTCACATTGTTTACATACAATGAATTTACTACCCCTATTACATATCCATCTGTCAGTGTCCAGAATACTAACAATGTCGCTACAGCTACTGTACTATCTAAGGCATTTTTTAATATTTCCAAGCAATCCCTCTTTATAAACTATATGTGCTTAAGCGTCTGATAGTGTTTCTACTATCTTTAAGTATACGATTGTATAATTCCCTAAATCTCTGCCTATTTTCCTCTATACTTAGGAAATCGTCTATATCTTTAGTTTTTACCTTTATTATTCTCTCTTTTTGTGTTTCCGTGTCATATATTTTCTTTTCAATTTCTTTCTTAGTTATATAAATATGAGCTACTCTTGTATCTAAGCCCTCAGCCCATGCCTTACTTGCCTTAAGTCCCTCTTCGTCGTTATCTGATATTATTATTACTAACGAAAATCTGTTCAAAACTCTCTTATGGTAATCTGACATCCTCTTTCCTAATAAACTTAGGTTGTTTAAATATCCGTTTTCGTTTAATCTCAAGGAGTCAAAAACACCCTCCTCAACTATACATACATCCTCTTTATAAGCGTGACTTAAATTCTGCATATTAAAGAATATCTTATTTTTATCAGTAAATTTTGCAAGAGATATTAAATACTTATATTTCTCTTCCTCGTAGTCATAACCTACAAATCCTATTATAGTTTTAAATGAATCAAATATAGGGAATACAAACCTCAATTTTTGCTTTACAAATTCCCCCGTCTGAATTCCCAGTAAATCTCTAACGTATAAACTTGGAATTATTTCGTCCAATTCGTCTTCACCGTCTAATATATAAAACATATAACTTTCCTCAAGTATACGTTTGTCTATATTCCTATATTTAGCTAAATAATCCCTGTATAGTCCTTGAATGTGTGACTCTTTTATATTATGTAGTATCTCAGGAGTTTCTACTACTGCCTCTCTGTAATAAAAATCCCTGGGAATATCATTTATCAAATCTACCATTTCCGTTCCCCTTTACATACTATTATGCGTTTGTTACAGCATATATACTTATTCCTCTCTCAGTAGTCTCAAAATGTGTAACTATATTATTTTCTCTGTCTATTATCTCAAACTTTGCACTTTTAGAATGCTTTACAATCTTATTTGTTTCTATAACAGTTCTTATAGCCTCCTCGTAAGTGTCATGGCAATCTATAACTACTGGATTACTTCCGTATAAACTAAATAAAACTTGAAAATTCCTCATCTATAAATTCTCCTCCTCTAAACTATATATAATAACTATTTAATTTCAACTCAATGGTGTTTACCAGCTCTGAACTTTTTACCTCTCTGTAATCACTTTCTTCGTTTTCTTTTACAGCTATCACAGGCTTTAGTCTTCTTAATAAATTTTCAAGCCTATGTATATTAGCTATATTTAGGTCTATCTTACCTATACACACTAGCTTACCATTAACAGATACATATAGAAAATGACTTCCATTCTTTAAATCAAAACTATTTTTTATTGCATGATAAGAGTGTTTACTTATTTGGGACACTGTTGTTATTTTTATTGCAGGGTAAGATAACTTACCCTTTAACATCGTATCCTCATAAACCTCATTATCTATGTTTTGTTCCCCTACTTTTATATGCGCGTCATATAAATCCTTACTCATAATATTACCCCCTATAAATATGTACTCCGTAGCGTATATTTTAGGTATACGCTACGTCTTATGTGTGTTTTGGTGATTATGCTACAGAGTGCTTATCCAAAATCATTAATAATTTTATCTTATCTACCCTGTATAACTTATACTTAGTTTCTATGAACTTACCGTTTATTTCTAGTACTACAGTGTCCCCAGCCCCTCTATCCTGTGTTTTCAAGTACTCATTTAATTCTTCTAGCACAGATTTAGTTGTGTTATCTAACCTGATAAAACACTTTTTATCATGTACCATTACTCTATAATCTGTCTTAAAGTATTCCTCAGCAGTTGGAATTTCTGGAGGCTCCAGAACCAATCTATCCTTATCCTCGTGCATCCTTTTTACAGCTATGTTATTCATAATAACTCTACCTTCACCCTCGTCTAACTCGTCGAGGTCACCATCTATATCGTCTTCAAATTCATCAAAGAACTCTAAGTCGTCGTCATTATAAACTACAAATCCTTCGTCTAGCTCTATAGGCTTATTGTCTAAAATATCCTGTACTAGCTTTTCTCTATCTCTACCACCGAAATAATCCTTTAGTATTTTCTCTAACTTAGCAAAATTTAAAACTTTTTCTACTGTATTTAAGTTATGTTCTTGGATTATTTGTCTAATTCTATTTATCATAAACTCTTTAATCTGGATCTCTACTTGCTTTTCGGGGTCGTCATAACCACCTTTTAAATGTTCCCCTTGACTTATCATAAGTTCTGTTAGTCTTGTGGGAATCTCTAGGTCGTCCCTCTTACCAGCTTCCCAAGTCCATCCTACGTTTGCACCTATATATAGTGGTGGGAATCCTTTTATCTTTATTTCCATACAATCTCTTAATATATTTAACATATACCAGGGATTTATGTCTTTATGAACCTGTACAACTAACTCGTCGTGCATGGATAGTTTTACCATTGCGTCTAACTTTCGCTTTCTTATTTCCCTTTCTACTTTTACGTGAGCTATCTTTAATATATCGGCACCTGTACCTTGTACTTTAGTATTGGCCGCCCTTCTCATATTAGCCTCTCTGATATAATTCTTATCACTTCTTATATCTGGGAAATATCTTCTTCTACCAAACTTAGTTTCTATATACCCTTGTAAAAATGCTCTGTCTTTCGCCTCTCTCAACATATCTCTTATGTTAGGTACTGACTGCCAGTATTTATCCGCCATTTCTTTAGCCATTTCAATTTTTTCGTCACTAGTATCTTCATACAGTGTTAACGCTAATGAGAAAGGTCCCATACCGTATGTTAAAGCAAAGTTTAATGTTTTTCCTATCTTTCTTTGTGCTGATGTTACTTCCTCAGCAGGTATACCAAACATTCTAGAATACATGTTCACGTGGAAGTCCGCCTCAGGGTCTTTGAACTGCTCTATTACGTCTAACTCTTTGGCTAATCCTGCCATTAAACGATATTCAATTTGTGAGTAGTCAACTATTATAAAATAATAATCATCACTATCACTTCTAAATACTCTACGACTCTTACCCCCAGGCGACTGCTGTAAGTTTGGCCCACTACAACTTATTCTTCCTGAGTCTGTTCCTGTTTGGTTGTAACTCGGGAATATAAATCCGTCTATGTTTTCATTTAACATTTTCTTTATAAAACCATTTATTAATTTTTCTTGTTTCTTATACTCCTGTAACAATCCTGCTAGTGGATATTTAGGAGTTCCGTCTTTATGTTTCTCTCTACCCAGCAACTTTAAAGCATATTTACCTGTAGACGGCTCACCCTTTTCTGTAAAGAATAATACAGGATACTTTAACTCCTCATAGAATATTTGAGTTAAATCTTTAACCGAGTTAGTGTTAAATTCTCTACCTACTAGCTCAAACATTTCCTGTTTCTTCTTATCCCTTTCCTTTTCAGCGTCAGCTAACATCTCTACCAATAAATCTAAGTCTAATCTGAATCCGTAGTATTCCATGTGAGCTAGATATTTCATTAACTCTACCTCTACCCAATACAAAAATCTCATTGTAGGTACTAATTCATGTATCTTTTTCTTAAATAATAGTCTAGTCGCGTCCGCGTCGGCTGGTGCATAGTGTCTTACAGGTTCTTCAGGTAGCATTGCAAAGTTAATATCCAATTTTCTACCTTTAGTTTTAATAAACATATCGTCTAACTCTAGCATATCCATACCTAACTCTTTATAAGCTAAGTCCTTTAATTTCTTATTACCTCTAAATGTACTATTGTTTATCATGTACTGTAAAATATAAGTATCATGCACTATATTTAAATCTATCCCGTAAGTCCACATTACTTTCCAGTCGAATGAACCATAATGCGTTACTAAGTTTACTTTTTCCTCACTATTTGAGTCTAGTAAAGGTCTTAGCATTTCTATTACATAATTCTCTTCTAAATTCTCAAATAGCTTATGTCTAACAGGTATATATACCCCCTCGTGGTCTTCTATAGATAAACATATCCCAACTAGATTATCCCTTTGTGGATGGTCTATTGGGAATCTATTTATTCTTAACCCAGTCGTCTCTGTGTCAAATCCAACAACTTCTTTTTTATCTAGTTTTCTCATTCTTTCTACGTAATCTTCTAATTCCTCTTTAGTCTTTATTAATCTATAATTTTTACCCTCAACCCAAGTTAAATCTTTTTCTAAAGCAATCATATCCATAGTCTTTACTTGTACAGATTTAATATCTGAGTTACCACTCTCTCTAATTACGTAGTCTATACCTTTTACTTTATTAGCTTTTACACCCTTACCCTGTAATACACAATTATATTCTAAAAGTAAAATCTCTTTCCCAGTTTCCTTATCTAATTCTTGTATTTTTTCAGATAGTACATTTCCCTCTAGTATACTTTGCGAATGGAATACCGATTCACTCTTTCGTGTAATTACGTCTACGAACCCACCTAAGTCGTCCATTATTAACTTTCTATCTGTCTGCATGTCCTTAGATGAAGTATGCCTTATTTTATCAAGTGTATTTACAAAATTTAGATATACCTCATAGTTCCCATATACCTCTCTAGTATATTCCCCAGCCTTCTTTACACCTACAGCCTTAGATAAATATTTTGTATATACTGAACACAGCAATATTCCTTTTTTACCTTCAGAACTATTATAGAAATTATAAATCTCTACCCCTGGCTTTTTCTCTATTTCTAATATATATTCTTTTTCACCGTATTTAAATTTTCCCTCTTGTTTTACGCTTATAAATTTTACTGCCAATTCTATCATCCCCTCGCTTATAATTTTAACTTGTCAAAGGGTATTATATTGTCTCCATTTCCCAACATTTTATCTCTCTCGTTGTTTATCTTATCTAGGGCATCCAATATACCTCTTGTATTACCCTTAAAATCATATTTTACGGGATTTTCTAACAACTTTCTCTTTTCTTGTACTATTAATGCGTTAGATAAATTTGTTTTCTTATCTACCTTCATAAAACTAAACTTTATTGCTGGAGCCAAATACTCTAACTTTTCTAATACCTCGTTTAACAACTGTTGATAAGCTGCGCCTGCCCTTTTCTTAGTTAACCATTCAAATACTTGTTTATGCTGAGAGAGTATAAGCACGTCCTCATAATTTCTATTCTCCAATATCCATTTCTCAAGCTCACACAATCCGTTGTGTAGTGCTTTTAGCATACAATGATAATTATTATACATTTCTGGTACTTCTTCGATTACCTCCACATTCTTAAATGTCGGTTTTAACCCTCCATGATTAGGATATGCCGCAACTGCTAAAATTACAGTATTGCCCTCCTTTGCGAAATCAAAATATAATTTCATTTCCTTACCCCTTTCATTTATCTTTTTCTTATTTCTGCTCTCCTTATCGATTCTATTTTATATAAATATAGTTCGTCATTGTAAAACTCTTTTCTTTTTTCTCTTTTGAAATCTATCTTAGCTTTGTTTTCTTTGTAGGTATTACAATTTGAATGACACCCCACAACACGTTTCTCACAATCTAAACAGTTTTCTTTTTTAACTTTCCCCATGTGGTTTACCATCCTTTACCCAAAATTTGATTACGTCTAGTCCCCCTATTTTGTGTAAATACTAATTTCTTTTCCCCCTCTCTATTAATAAGTATCTGATACTTCTAAATCAACTTTTATCTTAGTCCATCCCTCTATGTCTAATACCATTGCGTCCTCAATCTCTCTTAGCAACTCGTCGCTTAGCTTATCCTCTGAAACATTAAAAATTATCTCATCGTGAATTGTCATGTATATATAAATATCCTCAGGCGTTAATCCCAGGTCTCTGAATTTGTTTATACAACTTTCAATAGCAAAGAATAGTATGTCAGCACCAGTTATTTGAAATACATTATTAAATGCAATATTTTGTAATTGGTATTTATTCTTAACCCAAGAAGGCAAC
>Ga0209537_1003252_pt1 | contig 15097 bp, 15 predicted proteins | sample BioPla4DNA1_FD_187698 | JGI IMG/M metagenome (GOLD analysis project Ga0209537, IMG submission 187698) | Biogas fermentation microbial communities from Germany - Plant 4 DNA1 (SPAdes) (version 2) | ecosystem: Engineered > Bioreactor > Anaerobic > Digestate | place: Bielefeld, North...
GCCAGTGGCGCCCTTGCCTGCTGGTTACCTTCCCGCTGGTTGGGCGGTAGGGTTTCTCTCAACCCATCGGCTCGGTAGACATGCCGGGCGCACCGCGAGGCAAGGGACTCTAAAGAGTCCCTTGCTCCGCTTACGAGTGATTCTGATCCTGCCTGGGGTCAAAGGCATCCCGCAGGCCATCTCCCACAAAGTTGATACTCAAGACCACCACGAAAACCGCGAGGCCGGGAGGGATCCACATCCAGGGCATGCCCGACAAAATGTGCAGGGGCCGCGCCCGGTTTAGCATGTTGCCCCACGAAGGCGCCGGCGGCGGTACCCCAAGGCCCAAAAAGCTCAGCCCCGCTTCGGACAAAATGGATGATGCTACGCCCAAGGTTGCCGAAACCAAGAGGGGCGAAAAGGCGTTAGGAAGGATATGCCGAAACATAATCCGGGTAGGCCGTGCGCCTAACGCCGTGGCTGCAGCCACAAAGTCCGTCGTCTTGAGCTTGAGAAACTCGGCCCGCAAAAGCCTGGCTGGTCCCGGCCAGCTCAGCACGCCGAGAATGATCATGGTATTGTAAATGGAAGGCCCAAAGATGGCGGAAATGGTAATAGCCAGGATCAAAAAGGGAAAGCTGTAGAAAACGTCCGCAAGGCGCATAATGAACGTGTCCACAAATCCGCCAAAATAACCTGCCAGGGAGCCCAAAACCAGGCCGATGGTCAGCGAAATCCCCACCGACACCAATCCCACCGATAGGGAGATTCGGCCTCCGTACAACAGCCGGGAGAGAATGTCCCGCCCCATATCATCTGTGCCGAAGGGATGTTCCCGGGAAGGCGGCTGATTGCGCATGCGCAGATTTGCACGGTTGGGATCGTGGGGTGCCAATAGGGGTGCGAAAATCGCGGAAACCACAAACAATATTAAAATGACAAGGCCCGTTACCGCCAGTTTATTGCGGCAAAACCGCCGCCACAATTTATCCACTGCTTCCCACCTCCCTACTCATACCGAATGCGCGGATCGGCGATGGCATAGGATATGTCGGCGATGAGGTTGCCGAGGAAAATCAGGACGGCAAACATGAGGTTGATGCCCATAATCACTGGATAGTTCCGTTCACTCACCGCCTGAATAGCCAAAGATCCCAGTCCGGGCCACGCGAAGATGTTTTCCACAATGACTGCCCCGGAGAAAATAAAAGGAATAGTAAATCCCATGAGGGTTAGAATGGGCAGCAGTGCATTACGGAGTGCATGTTTATACACTACCACGTTTTCTGAAAGGCCTTTCGCCCGGGCTGTGCGCAGAAAGTCATGGCCTAGGACCTCAAGGAGGCTGGCGCGCATATACCGGGCAATTCCGGCAATATCACTTAGACCCAAGGTAATGCTGGGCAAAAGCAAGTACTGCACATAACCCATGAAAGTCCGGGGTTCTCCTGCTAGAAAGAAGCCGCCTGCAGGGAGGACGTTCAGCTTCAAAGCAAAGACATATAACAAGAGCAGTCCGAAAAAGAAGCTGGGAATGGATATCCCCACAAAGGCAAAGAACGTTACGGCGTAGTCCAAGGCGGAATACTGGTACCGCGCTGACAGAATACCCACTGGAATGCCGATCAGCCAAGCCAAAACAATGGAAGACACAGAGAGGAGAATGGTGGCAGGCATGCGCTCCATAATAAGTTCCGCCACCGGCCTGCGGGAAGAGTCAAAAGAAAGACCCAAATCCCCCCGCAGTACTCTCCCAAGCCATTTAATGTACTGCACTAGGAAGGAATCGTTGAGTCCCAGCTGAGCTTCCCGCCGGGCAATAGTCTCCTCATCAATATTGGGCACTCCCCGCAAATGCGTCACCGGACTGCCGGGAGCAATGGTAATCACTAGATACAAGAGAAAAGTAAAACCCAAGAGCACCGGAATGCCTTGGAGAACAACCCGTCTAACAATATAACGCCACATTCAATCACCTCAAGTACAGGAAGGGGCGCAGCTCCCAGCGAGCTGCGGCCCCAGATTAGTGACTAGTCTGCAATCCAAATGGTGCGGAGTTTTTCCAAACCTACCAGGGGACCCAAGGGGCCCGGTTCCGTATCGATGCCTTGGACCCGTTCATTTACGGCGGCAATGGTGACGCCGTAGCTTAAGAACATCGTGGGCAGTTCGTAGTTGATCAAGCGCTGCCATTCGGCGTAGATTTCCTTGCGCTTTTCTGGGTCTGTTTCTCTGCGGCCCATCTCGATAAGCTGGTCGGAACGCTCATTATAGAAGCCCGGGTCGTTCCAAGGTGAAGTGGAGTGCCAGATGCCGTAGGGATCAGGGTCCACCGCAAGGCTCCAACCCATGGTGAAGGTGTCGAACTCACGCGCATCAACGCGGTCCACTGCGGCGCTGAACTCCATAAACACCAGGTTAACCTTGATGCCGATGTCTTCCATATTCTGCTGGAAGAGCAGGGCCATCTGCTCCTGCACCCGGCTGCCCTCGGGTACCAAGAACTCGAACTCCAGGCGCATGTCGTCCTTCTCTAGCACGCCGTCGGGGCCTGGCTTCCAACCTGCATCCGCCAGCATCTGCGCGGCCAGCTCAGGATTGTACGGATACTCGTTGATACCTTCGTTGGTGTAGGCCCAGGAGGCCAAAGGAATGGGAGCATTAGCCACGATGCCAAAGCCTTCCCGCAGTATTTCCACATACGTTTCCCGGTCAAAGCCGTAGGTAATGGCCTGGCGCACAATTGGGTCAGCAAAGCGCGGCTGGCGCAGGTTGAAGCAGATATAGTTGTAACTCAGTTCCTCGTACACGTAGAGATCAACACCGGGGATCCCACTCACTTCGGCATAGTTGTCTGGTGAGATTTCAGCGTAATCCACCCGTCCTTGCCGGATGTAGATGGGCAGTGCATCCAGGGCCACCCGCTGGAAGACCAAGGTGTCAATGTTTGGACGGCCGAGGAAGTAATCATCGTTGGCTTCCAAGATCACGTGCTGATCTGTGAGGAATTCCACGAACTTAAAGGGCCCAGAGCCGATGGGATGCCGGTTAAAGTCGGCCCTTTCCAGCTCGCCTACGGGAATATCTTCCAGGAGATGCCTGGGAAGAATGCCGTAGCCAAACTGGGTCAAAAGCGGTGCATAAGGCTCTGTGGTGGTGAACTTGATGGTGTAATCATCAATTACCTCAATGCCGGGCACGTCGTCCCGCAAGCCTTCATGATACTCTTCCGCACCCACTAAGAGCCGGAAGTTCCCGTACCGCACGCCGGTGTATTCGGGGTGCAGCATGGTCTTGTAAGTATACTCCACGTCGTGGGCAGTGACCTCCACCCCGTCATGGAACTTGACCCCTTCGTGGAGATAGAAGGTGATGGACAGGCCGTCGTCCGAGATCTCCCAGCCTTTGGCCAGTCGGGGCTGGGGTTGAAGCTGTTCATCAATGTAAATCAGCCCGTCAAACACCACATCGATAATCAGACCGTCATAGGCTTCCGTGTACAAAATGGGGTTAAACATCCCCCGGGGGTTAGTGGTGAGCGCATACCGGAAAGTGCCGCCCTGCGCTGGTGCCTGGGCAGCGGCCGCGGCGCTCAAAACCAAACACAACATCATACCGTTGTGCCGTCCAGCCGCTACTACGAACCGGAATTCGCCAATGCTTATGTTGAGTACGATCCGGACGAGGCAAAGCGATTGCTCGATGGGATCGGCCTAATTGACCGCAACGGTGATGGGTGGCGCGACTATCCAGATGGCAGTGAGTTTACATTTACCATCGAGTACACCACTGCCGAGAATCCGTTGAAACAGGACATTGTTCAGCTTGTGACTGAATACTGGCGAGAGCTTGGCCTCAAGGTGAATAACCGGGAAATCTCAGGTTCCCTGTTTACGACTAGATTCAATGGAAACCTTCTAGAAGCCTCAATCGCTAACGGTGACCGGGCAACAGACGTAACGTTCCCTTCGGCCATCCCGTATATTGGACCCGGTGGTAACCTGCCCTGGCCGAAATTTGCGGACGTCTGGTTGAAGGGACAGGCCATCGATCAAGAAATCCCCGCAGAGGCTCAGAGGTTGTGGGAGCTGTATCAGGCTAGCATCAGCACTGTCGATGAAGCTGAGCACATCAGAATTACAAAGGACATCCTCGCCTCTCAGGCTGAGAATCTCTGGGTGATTGGAACCGTAGGCATGGCTCCGCACGCGGTGATTGTAAACAAGGATCTGCGGAATGTGCCTGAGGACGGCCTGTGGTGCTGGGATACGCACTGGACGATGTCGGTGAACCCCGAACAGTTCTACTTCGATCGGTAGTCGGCGTGTGTGAGTATGGTGGGGAGAGGAACTCCGAGGCCCTCTCCCTACCTGCTAGGAGATTCTTAAGGAGCGCAGATCCCATGGAGCCAATTCGTGTTGTAGCACTAGACCTCGATGGAACATTAATTGATCAGCACAGTAAAGTTGCTTCCCAAACGATCGATCACCTGCACAAACTTGGGCTGCGCGGCGTTACAGTGGTTCTCGTGACTGGGAGACCGTTCGAGGCTGCCGTTGAGATTCTCGCAGACAATGGTCTTGGTGCATCAACTGGCGTTCCTCAATACCTGATCTGCGAGGAACGCGATATTTACGCACTAGATCAGGCGGAGTATACGCCGTGGATTGAGAGGAATACCGAGCTGTACAATACTGAAAAAGCACTGCTTGAGCAGGCCAGGGCGATTGCCTCTCAGCTGAGCGAAAGCGCGCCTCAGTTTGCTTTCTCCATCAATGAGCCGGCAGCACAAGAAAAGCGCGGATTTGTGGAGCTGCGCTGTTCTGACAGCCTCACAGCTCGGCGTATCCTTGTGGAACTACATAACCACCTTGATGATAGCTCATTGCACGCTGTACGAAACGGACGATGGATCGCCCTGCGATCCAGGCTCGCAGGAAAAGACAAAGCTCTAGCAGCTCTGATCGAGCATCTTGAGGTGCCGACGCAGGCGGTGCTGGTGATGGGGGACTCCCAAAATGACGTAGAAATGCTCAAAGCTTTCTTTCCGGCCACGACAAACAATGCTGACGCGGAAGTAAAAACAGTCGTCCGACAGCAGGGCGGAATCATATCTGCATCGGATTCCAGCCTCGGTGTTGCGGAGGTTCTCACACAGATATTCGATTGAGTAGTGGAGCAGGGGTGAGACTGCTGTCAAAGGATTGCAAGGAGGGTTGCTATGTTTACATACATTCTCAGGCGGACTCTACTGATGATACCAACCCTGTTTCTGATTTCCGTTATCGCTTTCGCTGTAATCGATCTGCCGCCCGGTGATTACTTGACTTCATACGTGGCCCAACTAGAAGCTCAGGGGGCTGTCGTCTCGGAAGAACAGATCCTCGCGCTGCAAAAGCGGTACGCGCTTGATCAGCCCGCTCATGTCCGATACCTGAACTGGATATGGAGAATTGTCCGCTATGGAGATTTCGGTCAGTCTTGGAATTGGAATCGCCCCGTTAGAGAGCTATTGGCGGAACGGCTGCCCTTTACGATAGGCGTGTCGGTTACAACTTTGGTTTTTACCTATTTGGCTGCGATCCCAATTGGGATCTACTCGGCGGTGCGGCAATATTCGTGGGCTGACTACATATTCACTACCGCAGGTTTCTTGGGCTTGGCTGTACCCAACTTCTTACTGGCACTGGTACTGATGTATGTGTTTTATCGTTACTTCGGAGTGAGCATTGGAGGCATGTTCTCCCCAGAGTTTCGTGACGCTGCCTGGTCGATGGCGAAGTTCCGGGATCTGCTCAACCATTTGTGGGTTCCGATTATCGTGATTGGGACCTCTGGTACTGCCAGCTTGATCAGAACGATGCGCGGCGTAATGCTGGACGAGTTAGGCAAGGACTACGTTCAAACAGCGCGGGCAAAGGGCCTTTCGGAGATCGTGGTAATTGTAAGACATGCTGCTAAGGTGGCAGTGAACCCGATCATCAGCGTGATTGGTTGGACGCTGCCCCAGATTATCTCAGGTGAAGCTATTGTTGCGATTGTCTTAAACCTGCCAACAACCGGACCGCTGCTGTATCAGTCTTTGTTGACTCAGGATATGTACTTGGCAGGAAGTTTCATTTTCATCCTCAGCGCCCTAACTGTGATCGGCACCTTATTGTCGGATATTCTCCTTGCCTGGATTGATCCTCGTATTCGATTCGACAGAGAGGGATGATTATGAACACAGACCAATCTTTACCCACTACGCAGACGAAGCATTCGTTGACGATAGACTGGGAGGACGTCAAGCCAAAATCGTCTTCTCAAGGGCAGCTGATGTTCAGACGTTTTCGCAAACACAAACTGGCGGTGGCGGGATTAGTGGTACTATGCCTGTTTTATGCGGTAGCCGTCTTCAATGGCTTTGTTGCTACAAGCGATCCCGCGAAAAGGAACTCCAGCTATGTATATGCTCCGCCGACTCTGCCGAGGTTTATCGACCACGAGGGAAACTTCCATTTTCGTCCCTTTGTATATGGTTTGAAATCTAGGATAGACCCTGATACCTGGGAGCGCGTCTACGAGATCGATCACGAGAAGCGGCACAGCCTTAGTCTGTTCGTCCGAGGTGACAAGTATCGCATTTTAGGGGTTTTCGAGTCAGACTTGCATCTGTTTGGCACAGCTGATGGAGCTCCTCTCTTTTTGCTTGGAACTGACTCTTTAGGGCGTGACATGTATTCGAGGATCGTAGCAGGCACTAGTATTTCTCTGACGATCGGCCTTATCGGAGTGTTCCTCAGTTTAGTCCTCGGTTTGCTGATCGGTGGACTTTCAGGGCTAGTAGGCGGTACAACAGACCTGGTGATTCAGAGAATCATTGAAATCCTCGCGTCCATCCCCCAAATCCCATTCTGGATGGCTCTGAGCGCGACGGTGCCTGCTTCCTGGTCTCCTGTGCAGACATACTTCGCCATCACCATCGTGTTGTCACTGCTATCGTGGACTAGAGTGGCAAGAGTAGTACGGGGTAAGTTTCTTGCACTGCGGGAGGCAGATTTTGTCATGGCCGCGTACGCGATGGGGGCCGGAAACTGGTGGGTAATCATCCGCCACTTGATTCCTAACTTCCTAAGTTACGTCCTTGTCACGGTGACATTGACTATTCCCGGAATGATTTTGGGAGAGACATCTTTGAGCTTTCTGGGAATAGGCCTGAAGCCACCTGCGATCAGCTGGGGAATACTCCTTCAGCAAGCACAGAACATGCGGACCATCGCACTCCGCCCTTGGCTTCTTCTTCCCGGAGTATTCGTGGTCATTGCGGTACTGGCATTCAACTTCGTGGGTGACGGGCTCCGAGATGCTGCTGATCCCTACACTTCCAATAGGTTCTAGGCCCATGGGCAGCCGCCGGCAGTACGAGGGAGGTAGGTACTGATGAAAGAAGTCGATGACATTCTGCAGGTGAGAAATCTGAGAACATATTTTCGAACAGACAATGGCCTTGTGAGAGCAGTGGATCGCATAAGCCTTGGGGTGCGGCGCGGCGAAACTGTGGGGATAGTGGGTGAAAGCGGCTGCGGCAAGAGTGTGACCGCCCTATCCATCATGAACCTAGTACGACCCCCTGGCCGCATCGTCGCTGGCCAGATACTGTACCGCAGCGGTGATGGGTCTACGACGGATATCGCAAAACTGCATCCTAATGGCAGGCAGATGCGGAGTCTCAGAGGAAATAACATCGCCATGATCTTCCAGGAACCGATGACAGCTTTGACTCCCGTCTACAGTATTGGGGACCAGATCGCCGAGGGAGTTATGCTTCACAAAAAGCTGACGAGGCGTCAGGCCCGGGAGAGGGCGATTGAGATCCTTGGGAAGGTGGGCATTCCATCTCCAGAGAAGCGGATAGACGATTATCCCCACCAGTTCAGCGGCGGGATGCGCCAGCGCGCGATGATCGCTATGGCTCTGTCCTGTGAGCCAGAGGTTGTGATTGCGGATGAACCCACAACTGCGCTAGACGTTACCATTGAGGCTCAGATCCTGCGTTTGATGAAGGAGATGCAGTCGCAGCTGGATTTATCTATCATTATGATAACCCATGATTTGGGCGTGATTGCGGAGATGGCTGACAGGGTAAATGTGATGTATACTGGCAAGATTGTCGAGCACGCTCAGACCGATGACATATTCTACAATCCCAAACACCCGTATACCCTCGGTTTGCTGCAATCTATCCCTACGATCGGCGACAAGCGCCGTCTTACGCCCATCCGCGGTGCAGTTCCGAATTTGCTGACACTGCCCGAAGATGTTTGTTACTTTGCACCACGGTGCCCCTATGCCATGGAAATCTGCGCCCAAGCTGAGCCACCCATGTATCAGGTTGGTACCGCCCATCAGTGCAAATGCTGGCTGTACGAGGGGAATGAGGTGGTAGCAGTATGACAAGCAAGCTTCTAGAGATTTGCGGTTTGAAGAAATACTTCCCGATTCGGCGCGGTCTACTGCGGCGACCTGCTGGCTACATCCGGGCGGTGGATGACGTCAGCTTCTTCGTTCGGCAGGGAGAAACGCTTGGTGTTGTGGGAGAGAGTGGGTGTGGAAAAACAACTATGGCTCGCTGTGTCCTGCGATTGATCGAACCGACCGAGGGTAGTATCAGCTATTGGAATCGCGCAGGCGAGCAGATCATTCTTAACCGCCTAAACCGGCAGGAACTGAAAGAGACGCGCCGGGACATTCAGATCGTCTTCCAGGACCCTTTTTCGTCGCTCGATCCAAGGATGTCAGTATTTGACATTATCTCGGAACCACTGCGCTTGCACAGAATTGGCGATCATAGGGCGCAAGCCGAACGAGTTGCTGAACTGCTGGAATTGGTCGGACTCAAGGCTTACCACATGGATCTATATCCCCATGAGTTCAGCGGGGGTCAACGTCAGCGTATCGGCATTGCCCGAGCTTTAGCGCTGAACCCACGCCTTGTGGTTTGTGATGAACCGGTGTCGGCACTGGATGTTTCTGTGCAGGCGCAAGTGATCAATTTGCTTAGGGATCTGCAGGAGCAGATGGGGTTGACCTATATGTTCATTGCCCACGATCTGAGTGTTGTGGAGCATATCAGCGACAGAGTTATGGTGATGTATTTGGGTAAGGTAGTGGAGATCGCTAGTTCAGAAGCGCTTTATCTGACACCGAAGCATCCCTACACGGAGGCACTGCTCATGGCTGTGCCTATCCCTGATCCCCGGCGAAAGATAAAGCGACTTCCCCTTGAGGGAGCTGTCCCAGATCCTTCCAATCCGCCGGGAGGGTGCAGTTTCCATACCCGCTGTCCCTATAGCACTAAAGTATGCCGCACTTCTGAGCCCGTTCTGATGGAGCTGGAAGGCGAACCGGATCGCTTCGTGGCATGCCATCACGCTTCGGAAATAACCCTAACTGGGTGGGCGGAACGGCTCAGCCGCGGGTGATCCGAGAATTGCGCAGCGGGGTCTTCCCCAGTCCGAGGTGGGTTAGGGGAAGCCCCGCTCTGCTCCAGTTCGTTCTCTAGTATACATGAACCTCGCTGAGATCAGCGGGCACTCGGATCTTGTCATTTCCCAGCACAAACTCAGAGAAGGCTTGGAAGTTCTTGTCCGCCTCGAGTGTTAAGGCTGCCAGCTTGTCAATTACCTCAAAGTCCTCTGCGGTCCATTCACTTGTGGGCAGGTCTTTGTAGCCCTGCCAGCCGTCCCACGGCTGCATAGGCATTTTCAGCAGTGAGTTTACATCCAAGATGAGATTGCAGTTCAGGTAATCCCAACCCCACCATTCGAAGATCCCAAACAGATCTGGGTCTGCCTCTCCACTCCGGCACATCTGCCAGGCCCGAGGTCCGTTGATGAAATCGCCTTCACCTACATCGAGGGGATCGAACCCGATCTTGAGTGTCCGCTGCTGTAGTTCATCCAGCTGGGCATCGACCACGACCCACCGCTGCTCCGCGTCGTTCCAGTATTCCAAGACCCAGTGATCTATGCATTTTCCCGGCTCGAAGTACGTGGCGAAACCGCATCTGGCTCGAGCCGGAATTCCCGCCTCTCTGCAAAGCGCTGCGGCCGCTACCGAGAAGTCGCGGCAGATCCCGATCATCTTTTCTGCGTGGGGCTTCTCGTCGGATACATGGGTAAAGCCCTTGTTTTTTAGAAACACTAGTTTTTCTTCGAAACTGCGGAGCAGTGGTTCCCGCCGGCGTTCTTCGTTTAGTTCCACCCCATATGCTCTACTCCAGTGCTGGTGGAGCAGAATGTTTTGCACATATCTTACGATCGTAGGGATATCCCTGGGGATATTCGCCACCATCTGCTGCATAATCCGGACTTCAGACATGGGCCCATGCTCGCAGTAGTACTGCAGAACACTTGTGGTCATGGTTATCACTCCAATCTTGGCATCTCTTAAAGCCTGCTGCTTTCCAATACCCGCGCTGAGCTGTGTATGTAGGCGTATTGCTTGCGGCGTTGTTCTGTCAGCACCTCCATTTCAGGGGCAAGACTATGACCGAATGCTTCCACCAAAACCCGCCCGGCAAAGGTATCCAGCCATGCGCCTCCCAACACCTCCGCAATGGTTGGTGCGATATCGATTGTTTCTACAGGAACAGCACTCTGTCCAGGCTTGACACCGAGCCCAGATAGAACCAGCGGTACGCGGCGTTCTGTTTCCGTCAATCCTCCGTGATTGGCCATCTCGGGCTTCGCCCCGTGATACCCAAACCCAGGGTTCAGGCAGATGAGTGTGCGGTCCTCAGGCACTCCCAGACCGAGTGCTGCACACGCATCGTGCGCTGCGATTTTGTCTACCCAATCTACGCTCTGCAGTTCAGCGGCTAGTTCATCCTCCACCAGCAGGCAGCGCATGTTGGGAGCGATCCAGTGACCCTTGGCAAGTTTGCCATCAACCCACTCGTTGATCGGGTTTTCGGTGCTGGCCATGCCGTGGTCAGCAGTAAAGATCCAGAGGATATCGTCGAGTTCTCCGGCATCAGCAAGCTCAGCAGCGAATCTGTCAACTTCAACATCGATGTCCTCCAATGCAGCATAGACCATCTCGTGTCCGGACCCGAACCGATGGCCTAAGGTATCCGTAGCGTAGAAGGTGACCGTGGTTAGTCTCGGCTTGTAGCGGAAGAACACGTGGCGCCATTCTTCAGCAACAGCGGCAATGGAATGACCGAAGAACCCTTCCCCGTAGACGGAAATAAACGCGTTCTTGGCGGCGCCGTCAGATACGGCCGCTGAAGACATCCCCCGCATCCGGAGGGAATCGGCGATGTATGAGTTAAAGCTGCTGGGTGGGGCGGGGTGAACTCCGGTCCCCTCTGCATACGTATAGGGCAGCCCTACGCCATGAACGCTGGGATAGGTGCCAGTATGAATAGATGTATGGGCGGAACCGGTGATTGTTGGCGTTGTGGTTACACAGTGGCTGTAGCTGAACCCCTCCCGCTGCAGCTTTCTAATAGTCTGCATGTGGGCCGTTTCAAACACGGAGCTGGACACTCCGTCTAATATCACGAGTATCACTTTGCGCCCCTCACGGAACAGGGTTGTTTCCCGCGGCGAGTAGGGCGGAATGTCGGGCACACCGAGCTTAACCTTGATTTCCTGTGGTAGTGTCACTCTGCAACCGCTCCTTCTGGTTGGTATCGTAATTCTACGGCCAATCATAGGCCGTATCGCTGCAGCACTTCTTATACTTCAAGCCGCTGCCGCAGGGGCATGGGTCGTTGCGTCTTACCGACCACTGCCTTTTCAGCAGGTTCCCGATGGCGGCGCGGATCGTGACAGGTGGCGTGCCCCGGCGCAGTTCCTGCAGGATCTGTGTGAGATACGGGCGGACGTAGCGGAAAACGAGCTGGTAGCCGTCACAGAGGTAGTTCAGCTTGCGCCCGTCGGCAGTGGGTACGATGCGGTTGCGCAGACAACCACCATTGCAGACTAGGCGCACATCACACGCGCGGCAAACCTCGGGCAGGTCGTCCCGTTTTGACAGGCCGAACCCCTTTTGCTTCTCTAGGCTGAGCATTTCCGCCAGAGTGGTCTCCTGGATATTTCCCAGTTTGAACTCTGGCAGCACAAAGTGGTCGCAGGCATACAAATCGCCGTTGTGTTCCAAGACCGGAGCCCGCCCACAGGTTTCGCTGAACACACACACAGAGGCAGGTAACCCAGCCAAGACTCTTGCTGCTTCTTCAAAGATCTGCACATACACGTCACCAAGATCGTGGGCTGCCCAGGCGTTGAAGATAGCGATCAGGAACTTGCCGAAGGCTCTGCCGCTCACTGAGCGCCGGCTGACGCCGCCATCAGGATGTGTTTCCACCATCGGGATAAACTGGATGAACTGCGCTCCGATTTCTCGAAAGAATCCGTATACGTCCAGGGGATGCTGGGAGTTGACAGCGTTCACCACGCAGAGGACATTGTAATCCACATTGTGTTTTTGCAGCAGCTCGATGGCTCGCATCACCCGGTGGTGGGTGGCCTGGCCACCTCGATCTTTACGGAAATGATCGTGAAGTGAGGGGGGGCCATCTATGCTGATACCCACCAGGAAGTTGTGTTTCTTTAGAAATGCGCACCACTCGTCATCGAGCAGGATTCCATTCGTTTGGAACGCGTTGGAGATGGTCCAACCAGCTGGTTTATACTTCTCCTGCAGTTCCACTGCCCTGCGAAAGAAGGCAAGGCCGCGCAGGGTAGGTTCACCGCCCTGCCAGCCAAAGCTGACGTGGGGTCCTGGGTGAGCAGCAAGATACTGCCTGGTGTACTCTTCCAGGAGAGCTTCCTCCATCGTGAAATCAGGTTGGTCAGGGTACAGAGCAGTCTTATGGAGGTAATAGCAGTAGTCGCATGCTAGGTTGCAGACCGGTCCCATGGGGAAGGCCATAATGCTGAATGGTGTGTTTACCTTCATGTCGTTCTCCCTCAGTTAAAAAGCTTATGGGTTGATTCGGACAATCCTTCTGAATTGACGCGATTTTTGCTCCAGGAATAATCAGTGATCTGGAGAACTGTGTTTAAGGACGCGCGGTTACTGACTTCCTTGGGGGTGCTGCCCGGTGATAGCCAAGCAAACAGACCAAGCGAAAGTAAACCCAGCAGTTTATACTGCAGCGGGTATCATGGCACTGGCGCTGATCGGTGATTCGCTGCTCTATTCGGTATTACCCATTTATGCAGAACGGCTGGGGATCCCCCTGGTGATGGTGGGGGCAGTGCTCAGCATTAACCGCTGGGTGCGCCTTGTCTCCAACCCACTCGCGGTGCAGATTTACCGCCGCAGGTCTGTGTTACTCCCGCTGTTTTTTTTCAACAGGGGGAGCGGTAGTCTCCACTGCCATGTACGCCTTTCCCCTCGGCACGTTGAGTTTCCTGCTGGCCCGGATTGTGTGGGGGTTTTGTTATTCTTTCTTTCGCCTAGGCTCATATCTGGTTGTGCTTGAGACCAGCCGCCCGGTACTTGGACTGGCTATGGGCATCACCCAGGCTGTTTCTCGCTTGGGGAGTGCTTTTACTGTGGTGGTGGGTGGGGTGCTGATTGATTCTTTGGGTTATCAAACGGGTATGCTGGCTGTAGCTGCGTTTTCAGCTTGCGCCTTTCCGCTGTTTCTGAGCCTGCGTCTTCAGCTGAAACAGCACCTCACAGGAGACTCGCCGGACGTGGAGGCAGAAAGGCACATTATCCCGCACGATCGGACGCTGTCAGTGAGGTATTGCCTTGCAGCTGGGTTTATCACGTATGTGGTGGGAAACGGACTGGTTTCCTCAAGCCTGTCGCTGGTGCTGCAGCAGCGGGTGGGAGACGCTGTTTCGGTAGGCAGCCTTACCCTTGGCATTGCTACCATCGCTGGGTTGGTCTTTCAAAGGATACGATCTGCACGCCCAGCTCAGCGGCTACCTGGGCATTGATGTACGGATCATAGGCGGTGATTTGGCAGTCAAAGCCCTTCAGCAGGCGGGCCAAGCAGCGCCCGATGGCCCCAAAGCCCACAATACCGACCCTTTTTCCGGTGAGCTGGCAGCCAGTGATGGTACCCCACTGCCCGCTGCGCACTCTGCGATCGCCCTCCACCATGTTCCTGCTGATGGCCAGCATCATGCAGAGGGCCATTTCGGCCACAGCAAGGCTGTTGGCACCAGGAGTATTCGTTACGACGATGTTCCGCCTGCGCGCTGCGTCCAGGTCAATATTATCTACGCCCACACCGTGTTTCGCGACAACCTTGAGGCATTTGCCGTGGGCCAGCACTTCATCGTCAACGACGTCGGTTCCCACAATTACCCCTTCCACATCCTTAATGAGGGGAATCATCTCCTCTTTATCCAGCGGACCGCGGCGCGGGTGGGTGACCACCTCAAAGCCCGCATCTTTGAGGATCTGAAAAGGAGTATCGGAGATCTTTCCAAAGGAGCGAGCTGTTACTAAGACTTTTCGCATAGGGTAATTCCTCCTGCCTGCAGCGATCCTATCTTGCGGTTTCAACAAGCTGCTTGGCATATGCTGTGATTTCATCGAAGCGGTTTTCTGCCACCAATTTGGCGCTCACCAAGTTCCCGCCAACGCCTAGGAGGTCTGCGCCGACCTTGCGGAAGTCTGCGGCATTGTCGACGCTGATGCCTCCGGTGGCCATGACTGCCACATGACTCAAGGGACCTTTGATACTCTTGATGAAAGCTGGACCCAGGACGCCTGCGGGGAACACCTTCACGATATCTACCCCTGCTGCACAGGCCTGCTGGATTTCGGTGGGAGTCATGACACCAGGCATCGCTGGAACCCCGTAGCGATTGCCCACTGTGACCACATCGAGGTTGAGGTTTGGGGTTACTAGAAACTGCGCACCAGCCAGAATCGCGATGCGGGCAATCTCACCGTCGAGCACTGTTCCAGCACCAACCGCAATTTTGTCTCCCAGTTCATTCCTAATCGCTGTGATGGCACCAGTCGCACCGACCGTGTCCATGGTGACTTCCATTGCCCTGATTCCGCCTTCGTAGAGAGCCCGGGCTAAAGGAACTACCTTCGTGACATCAAACTTCCGCATGATAGCGACGACCCTGCTCTCTAATGCTTCTCA
>Ga0209537_1003254_pt1 | contig 15088 bp, 16 predicted proteins | sample BioPla4DNA1_FD_187698 | JGI IMG/M metagenome (GOLD analysis project Ga0209537, IMG submission 187698) | Biogas fermentation microbial communities from Germany - Plant 4 DNA1 (SPAdes) (version 2) | ecosystem: Engineered > Bioreactor > Anaerobic > Digestate | place: Bielefeld, North...
GCGACCCTAAATGCAGGTTGATGTGACAACAATGCCAAAAGCTCGACCTATGTGAAAACTGTTTGTCTTATGTCACGCAAAGATAGAAAAAAGCCTGTTTGTTATTCGGATATAATAGCTATGACAAAATCGCTGGGTCTGCGATTTTATTTGGACGTGGGCACACTTATACAGCCGTGGTAGAAAACAATAAGACTGTGCACTTTACAGGGGCTGTGTTTGGTTGTCAATCCATGCCAGATACGCGGAGCTCCCCTTTTCCACATCTACAAGCAAGATTTCCGGCGTATCATACGGGTGAAGCTCCAAAAGTTTTTTCTCAAGCTCGGGATACAAATCCTTTCTGGTTTTAAGCAATACCAGAACCTCATCTTCATGGCAAAGCTCGCCATTCCATGTATAATGGCTTATTATCTTAATTTCCTGAATGCATGCTGCCAGCTTACATCTCATAATTTCATCTATTACAGGCTTTGCCTGTTGCTCGTTTTCAAATGTTGTCAGCACAATACCATATTCTCTCATCGTATTGCCTCCTTACATTTTCATAGTAAGCTTTTTGCAAAATATGCGGAAAGAGACCTTATTATGAGTAACGAAATCTCTAAGAAATGTGTGTTTTGATGTGCCGTAATGCCGTCGAGCTTAGCTTGATTACATAGCTCGACTCTACCCTTATTTAGCTTGCGGCAGAGCGCTTTTGTGAAGCTGCATAACAGGTTTATTGCGTATAATATTCATCCGCCCGAGGTGATTGAATCGGAACAAAATGCGAACATCTTTCCAGCCCTTTATTTCATCGTTTTAATTTTATTATATATATTTTAACAGTTTGTCAAGTTTTATATATGTTTATGTTTTTTCGGACAGAGGCTCAACCGAGCGCAGTTTTTGCGTAGGCTATACAATTTTTACGAATAATTTGATTATGACTGCTTTGGCCCGGTAGAAAACTGTTTTATGACGAGAAAAAAAGATTTAAAATATAGTGCTGGAGGTGAAGAGTGTGGATTTTCAGGAGCTTGAGTCATATTTTCGCTCATTGGATCGCTCGTTTTTTCTCGACGATGACATGAAAAGGTATGCATCACTTGATATGCCCCTGCCCATAGGATATGAGCAAACTATTTCACAGCCCAGTCTTGTGCTGGAAATGACAAAGCTACTCGAGCCGGAAAAAGACAGCAAGGTTCTTGAGATTGGGACGGGCTCGGGCTTTCAGACAGCGTTGCTGGCAAAAATGTCGGCGACAGTTTTTACTGTGGAAAGAATCGGCGAGCTGATGGAAAACGCCAAAAAGCGACTTTTGAAATTGGGCTTTTCAAATATATACTTTAAAGTCGGTGACGGAAGCGTGGGATGGGAGGAGCATGCTCCGTATGACAGAATTATGGTGACTGCGGCGGCGAGTGCTGTACCTGACGAGCTTATAAAACAACTTGCGCCGGGCGGTAGGATGGTTATACCGGTCGGCCCGTCGCATGTTCAGTCGCTGATGCTTATTACAAAGACAGAGGACAATGAAATACAAACCAGATCAATGGGAATGGTCAGATTTGTAGAGCTTAAAGGGAGATATGGCTGGACAGAGTGACCGGTATTTACCGCGTTTGGGTGCGGTGGAATGCGGCAGCCGTAATTTGAGCCGGGTGCGAAATGTCGGCGCCGCAAAAATATGGCGATCTATACGCGCCGATATAAAAAGACAAGGCACTGTGTGAAAATTAAAGTGCCTTGTCTTGTTTTATGTTCGGATTTGCTTGGACGGGAACTTCGGGAAACTAATACTCGATGAATTTTTCGCCGGGGAAGCCGCAGATGCTGCATTTTTCCGGCCGCGACTTTTCAATGTTTCCGCAAACGGGGCAAAGATAATAAAAGACTTCTTCCGTGCTGTCGAGGTTCTCCAGCGCTTCCTTATAAAGTTTGGCATGGACTTCTTCCGCTTTCATTGCGAAAGTAAAGGACATGACCGCGGCTTTGTTACCCTCGGCTTCGGCTTCCTCTACAAACGGGGGGTACATCTCTTTATATTCGTAGGTCTCGCCGGCTACAGCATCTTTCAGGTTATCTTCCGTTGAGCCGATTTTTCCCGCTACCTCAAAATGCTTTAGAGCGTGTATTGTTTCGGCATCGGCTGCCGCTCTAAACAGCTTTGCCGCGTTGAGGTATCCTTCTTTTTCTGCCTTCTTGGCGTATGCGGTGTACTTTCTGTTCGCTTCGGATTCTCCTGCAAATGCCGCCATCAGATTTTTCAGTGTCTTATTTTCGCTCATTATTTTGTCCTTTCAATTATTATCAGTTTCTTGGTGTTGGGGGCCCTGTGGACGCAAATTTTCGATTTCAAGCACAGGTAATCCTCCCAAACAAAAATATTGCCCATCAATTATATCACTTTTAATTATAATTGCCAATACAAAAATAATATTTGTCGGACAACAGGCAAAGCCTTGCGACAGTATTATCAGCTATCCCTGTCCCCGCCTGCAAAACGGCGCCCATGCCTGCGTCTGTGCCTGAGACAGCCTCGACCGCACCCGTCGAGCCCCTCGCAAAGCTTGTATTCGCCGCCCTCTATCAAAAGCACCTTGCCGTCTACAAGTGATTGAGCTATCTTTTTTCGTGCCGAAGCGTAAATTCCCTGAACAGTGGTGCGCGCAACATTCATCTGTTTTGCGCACTCTTCTTGCGTAAAGTCTTCCAAATCAATAAGTCGTATGGTCTCATACTCGTCAACCGTCATCCTTATGCAGTCATCCAAATCTGCTTTTAAATCAAGAGGCCCAAACTTGTTGTTTTCGGGCAGCCTGCATACTTTTCTCCACTTCATCGGTCTTGGCATGATGTGTTCACCCTCTATCCTGAAAAGAAAATAACACTGCTGTTGCTTTTAAGTTCTATTTTACTGCTGCTTATATAAACTATTATACTATATATGACAGAAATTTGCTTGTTTTTGATTTAAAGACGAATACAGCCCACAACAAACAAAGGCAGGCTACCACCTGCCTTTGTTTGTCCGACAGGACTAATCTTCGGGTTCTTCAAGCTGTTTTAAGCGATTTTTCACTTCGCCAAGCCGATTTTCAAGGAATTTAAGCTGATTTTCCAAAAACTTTTTTTCATCAGCTTTCGATTCAAAGTGCACGTCGGCTTCGGTTGGAGAGCCGAAACGCGCCCATCCGGGCAAACCGGAGGCAAAGAACATGCGTCTGTAGCCTCTTCCCCTTCCTCGGCCAACCTTGCAGCCGTAATAGCCGGGAGCAGCGAACCCGGCGCAGAATCCCGCGTTTCGTCCGGACCGCCGCCCTATTCCGAGAGGCCCAAACCCGTTACCCCATGACATAGTTTTCCTCCTTGTTTTTCAGCAGCTTGTAAAGCTGATTATTTAACCTTTCGGCCGTTTCTTGGCTTATTGCATGTTCCATTCTGCAGGCATCTATTTTGGCGGTTGTACTGTTTACGCCCAGAACATCAACCAAAAACGACACCAATATGTCGTGTTTGGTTTTTATTTGCACAGCAAGTCTATAGCCTGCTTCTGTCAGCGCAATGCAGCCGTACTTTTCTTTTTCAACAAGCCCCGAGCTTTTAAGCTCTTCCATCATCCTGCTCACGCTGGCCCGGGTAATGCCGAGCTTTTCGGCGATATCCGATGAGCGGATTGTTTCATTTCGCTGCGACAGCTCATAAATTATGCGCAGATAATCTTCTCTTGAGCTTGTGATGTGCTTTATTTGAGTATCAGGCATTTTATAATCCTCCGCCTGCATACACACCGCTAATGCAGCATTTTATGGAAGTGGACGGCGCGCTTTGCATGCAAAGCGGTTTTGGATATATGCAGTAATATAAAGCGCCGGTGTGCAAAGCACCCTTACACAAGCTCTGCGCGGTTGCCTGCTGCCAATCTCTCAAAGCCATACCCCTCACCTCCGAATAACTGACAAATGTCATTTACGTTTATATTATACACAAGTTTCCGACATTTGTCAATAACTATTTAAATAATTATGATTAATTTTAATTGTCGCTGCATTTAATAAAAAAGAGCGAACAGGTGCCGGTCTGATGTCGGTTGAGATGCTTGCTCAAACCAATCACTGGGGCTGCCTGTTCGCCTATTAACGCTTTAACGCAAACTATGCTATTTAATATTAAAATCACGCAATTTTATTGCTTTTATGCAGTGGCGGTATTATAATGGTAATAAATACAATTTCTTTGGGGCAAGGGACTGCATTTGCCATGCGCGTTCCAGTGGCAACATATCCACACTCTTGTGGGCCACAATCGAAGGAGAGAGCAGAAGTGAGTTTGCAAAATAACACCGTCCTGAATTTGTATTCCATTGCGATACTTTTAGTTATCTATTTTCATGCGCTGAAGGTTTTTGAAAAAGATTCGCTTTCGGATAAGCTTTATATGGTGATGTTAAATATCACTGTTTTGCTTTTGGGCATAGATATATTAAGCAGATTTGACGGCAAAACATCAATAATCTATCCGATCTTCAATCAATTCGGAAATTTCATGAGTTTTCTGATGAGTCCGGTCTTGCCGTCATTGTGGGTGGCCTATGTCCACTATCAGATATACGGTGATGAAAGAAAAACAAAACGACTGTTTTATCCTCTCTCCGCAATTAACATTTTAAACGCTGTCGTGCTAATATTGTCTCAGTTTTTTGGCTGGTATTATTACATAGACTCAAATAACATATACCACAGAGGGCCGCTTTTTTGGCTTCCGACCTCTATTGTTGTCATGCTGATAGCTGGGGCTTTCTTTATAACCGCAGTAAACAGAAGAAAGCTGGGAAGAAGCAGCTATCTGTCGCTTATCTTTTTTGCGGTCCCCCCGATTGTGGGCATTGTACTTCAAGTTGCGTTCTATGGAATATCAATAGTCTTAAACAGTGTAGTTCTTTCTCTGATGGTTGTGTTTGTAAACCTTCAAAATCACAGCGCTTATACAGATTATTTGACCGGAGTGAGCAACCGCAAAAAACTTGACTTTTATCTAAAGAAAAAAATCAGCTTGAACACAAAAGACAAGACTTTTTCCGCCATTTTGATTGATATAAACAACTTTAAAAGAATCAACGATACATTCGGACACGTCGTAGGTGACAATGCGCTTGAGAACACAGCGAATTTACTTAAAAGCTGTATCCGTAACAGCGATTTTATAGCGAGATATGGGGGCGATGAATTTTGCATCGTTTTGGACATATCGGACAAAAGCGACCTCGAAGCGATAGTAGGCAGAATTTACAGCTCTGTCGAAAAGCATAACAAGTCAGGGCTATATCCTTATGAGCTGGATTTTAGCATGGGTTATGCTGTGTATGATCAACATTTATTCAAAAGTTCGGAAGAGTTTTTAAAATATCTTGACGTGTTGATGTACGAGCATAAGCAGTCGCTAAAAAGCAAGTTGAACGCAGCTATGCAAGAAAAAACAAGCTGAAATCAAACTTGGGCATAAATCATTGGGGAGGGGGATTGTGTTTCGGAAAACTGCATGATCTCGGTGTTTTAGGTTGACACCAATAACCCTTTTGGTGCAAAGCAAGCGGTGAACCCAGCAAAAATTTAATTTGCAGCCGGTATTGACGGCAAACCAATTTCGGCTGTCTACCTAAACAGCGGCATGATAAACAATCCATACGGCATCAGAAATACAGCGCTGCAAAGCAGCGTGATTAATTATAGGGAGAAAATAAGATGAAAAAGTTTCTGATTGGGCTTTTGACCTTGGCGCTGATACTCACTGCAGCCGGCTGCGGAGTAAAAGAAAAGCTGGGTAAAATGGCAGGAGAGGCACTTGTGGAAAACGTTCTCAAAGGTGCCGGAATTGATGTCGACATCGGTGACGACAAGCTGGTCATTAAGGGAGATGATGGCGAGGAGCTGAAAATCGGAGGAAGCGAATGGCCAACATCCGCCCTGGCAAAAAACCTCCCCGAATTTAAAAGCGGCAGGATTGCAACCGTGATGGAAACGGACGATACTCTGTATGTCGTTATTGAGGATGTATCCGAAAAAGATTTTAAAAACTATCTTGAAAAAGTAAAAGAAACCTTTGATGTCGACAAATACGAAGCGACCTCCGATACGGGTATAGCGTATTCGGCAAAAAACAAAAAAGATTTGGCCATAATGATTACATTAAACAAAAATTCGGAAGTTACCATCGCTCTGGCACGGGAGGACCAATAAGAAAACCGCAGCTATAAAATAAGCCGCAAATGTCACAGTAACCTTTCAGTTGAATTCACCCCCACAACGGTTGGGGGTGAATTTTTTTATATAAATTACAAAATTGCTCCCTTTTTTTGCTTATATATGATATACTGTCTGGGAATCAAACTCAGCTTTGCCGATTTGCGTGCCATTTGACAAGGATACAATAACCGAAGACACTTGCATAAAACTGGATTAAGCTGATAAGGGGAACGCCATGGTCGATAACGGGAACATTGAAAAGGGAACTCCTGATTTAATGATAAAATTATTTGAATTGTTTCCTTACCCCATTCAAATTTTTTCTCGGGACGGGACATCGAGGATGATAAACGATGCGGCGCTGGAAATGATGGGCATAAAAAGCAGGGAAGCTCATATAGGAAAATATAATGTTTTCGAGGATCCGATTGTCCGCAAACTTGGCGTAATGGAAGAGATAAAACAGGTGCTGGCGGGTAAAACAGTGTATCTGACAGATTTTATCGCGCCTTATGATGATATGATTCGATATTTTGATGTAAAGGAAAGAAACCTGAAGTTCATAAGATCGGATATTACCTGCTTTCCTCTTGCGGGTGATGGCGAAAAAGTGCAGTATTTCGCGGCGGTTTTCATCTTCAAAAACGTTTACTATGGCAAAGAGGAGATAGGGCGGGGCAAAGAGTATATTAAAGCCCATTGGAAAGAACCTTTCAATGCCGATGAAATTGCAAAGGCCGTCCATCTCAGTAAATCGCATTTCACAAAAATTTTTAAAATGCATACAGGCATAACCCCCTATGAATATTACATCAACTATAAAATCAGCAAACTGAAAGAGAGGCTGCTCGATGTCAACCTGACTGTTTCACAGGCATTTGCGGCGTGCAACATGAATTACAATGGCTATTCCGCAAGGTTGTTCAAGCAAAAGGTGGGCCAAACTCCTTCAGAATACCGAAAAAAATATCAAAACAGTTAATTATGCCATACAGCTTGCAAAAATAGCCGGGCAAAAGCTTAGCCCGGCTATTTTTATTGATAAATAGCATTATTATTACCAAATATAAGCATATTCAAACTATTCAGTTTGGGTTTTGGCAAATATAATAGTTATAAGGCATAAAACGGGCAACTGTCGGGCGGCAAACAATATCTTTTTACACCAAAGAATTCAGAGGACGGGGGTTACTTTATGTTTGCGTTTAAAATAAGAAAACATGTGCGGCTTTTAAGTTTATTTACGGCTTTAGTTTTGGCTTTGATGCAGCTTGTCGGCTGCGGCGGCGCAGCGCCGGGTAAAACCGGCGGCAATGGAGGTGCGTTAAAGCCGGGCGGCGGGTCGGCAGAGCTGACCGCCGCGGACTCATACACCGCTTTTACTCAGGCAAAAGGCGAGGTGTTTCATGCTATCACCGATGCGATTTCGAGCAACCCGGACACAGCGCTTGAGTCGATATCGTTCATTGGCGTGGCATTCCTCGATTTGGCTCTTATTCCCGCTGCCTGCTTTGGGCTTGGTGCGGAGATGGCCAATACAACACTCGGATTTTTAGGTGCCGAAAATATTGATTACAGCGAAGACGGCAACATATACAGCGTCAAGTATAAGGGCGAGGACGGTGCGCAATACGAGCTGCAGGGCGAGTATGACAAAGGGGCGGACGCGCTCAAATGCATTGCAAAGACCGACGGCAAAGATACACTGGTTGCGGAATACCGCAAGACCTCATACGGTTATGTCGCTCAATATTATTCTATCGATGAAGACGGCACTTTTGTGTACCAGATTACGGTTAGCGGCCAGAACGGCGTGCTCGGTATTTCCCAATCGGCATCCATGCCTGCGTCATTGACAGGGGATGAAGCATTTGACTTCCCCAAACAAAGCCAGATGTGGTATGAAATAAAAGACAATGTGATAACGGCGCTAACCTCTGCCGGCGAAGAGATTACATTTATATATACCCCTTCAGATGACGAATAGAAAAAAAGCGTGTAAAACAATTTAGCACAGGTCAATATACTGGGGTTGCTCTATATGGAGCAGCCCCTTTTTTTAGTCCTCAAGTTTGCTATACATCTCAATAATATCTTGCAAACCTTTTTCGGCGCCTTTTTGCACGCGCGCCCATTCGGACGCAACATCAGCCGATTTATTTCCAAGCAATGTGCGGCAAATCAATCCTGCATTATTGAGTGCATAATTGTAAGCGTAAATAAAGTCGGTTCTGGCAACGCTTTTAATCATGTCAATAGTCACAGCCGCTGTGCTGTCCCTTGCATATTTGACCTTGAGAGCCATCTCATAATATGCGGGAATTACGGTGCGGTAGCTTTGAGCGCATAGCAACTCGAGTGTTGCGGTTGCTTCGTCAAATTGTTGGCAGGTTACCGGAATGCAGTATACCGTTGCGCTGTCGTGAACAAGCGCCTCATAACTTTTCTGTTGTTCCGTGTACTTTGGGAACGGAATTATTCCGTACTCGTCCTTCATATCACGAAGGTAGTTACAGGAAATGAAGCGATTGATAAGGAACAGTGTGCCGCCTTCCGCGAAGCGGCTTCGCATCAATGACTCGTCAGGAGTAACGTAAACGCCCTCATTGTTGTAGTAGAGGTTATAAAGCGTTTGCATATAACCGACAAAATAATCGGTTAAAACATTGAGGGATGGAATACCATCTTCGTCACGCGTGCACATCACATTTCCCGCTGTATACACAAAATGGTCGGGCTCGGTGCTTGTGCGCGCCATAAATCCGTATATATCGTTTTCGTCGCGAGTGCTGTCGCCGTTTATATCGCGATAAGCCATTTTAGCGTATTTGCCCAGCTCATCATAGGTCCATTTTCCGTCAAGGACGAGTTTATACATATCGTCCGGCGGAGTGCCGAGGTCGTCAATCATTTTTTTGTTAAAGAAGATGCAGCTCATATTTTGAATACTTGTGAGAGAAAGATCACCGTTTAGAAAAAAGGTTTTTGTTTTGCCTATTTTCAATTCATCTATATAGTGTTGCCACCACCAAGGCTGCGAAAGGTCTATGTAATTGCTGTGATTTAAATTCATATACATTCCCTCAAGTGCCTGTGGCAGCACAATCCACTGCGACCCGCTTACAATGTCAAAGTCATCGGAGCCTGCAGTGATGGAGTTGCGCAAGATTTGTCCGTGCTGAGTCGAGTCCGCGCCTCTAAAAATTGCTTCAATTGTTATGTTCAGTCTTTCCTCGACCATGCGGTTGCGGCTATAAACCGCATCGTCAACAATATCTCCGGTTAGCTCGGGCGAAATCTCCTGAACATTGATATCTACGTCGCGGCTTGAAATGCGAACTGTCATGCCGTCGAAATCGAGGTCGTCCGGCAGCGAGTCGGGCGTAAGTTCGCGAGGCATTTCAGTGGTTTCGGCGGAATTGGAAGACGTGTCCGATTCAATGGTCTGATCTACAGGGGCGTCAGAACCCGCGCATGCCGAAAAGGCGGCAACCAATAACGCGAGCAGAAGAGATGCAGCTATAAATCTTTTCTTATCCCGCATAAACTTCCTCCCAAAAGATTTTATTGTACGGCTTGCAGGTGACCGCAGCACTCAATTTCAGGAAAAAATTACAAAGACATTATATCATATTATTGATAATAGTGCAAACGCAAAGTGATAAATATATAAAATTGTAAAGATGCACAAAAAACTCATGCTCGAGTTGTAAATCCTAAATCCATAAGCAGTCAAAAAATTATAAATATCCGGCAGTCGTTTATATTTTATATCTATTTTTCTTGCTTTTTTATGGCAAATGACTTACTATATATATATATTGCGGGATACCAAACAAATCTATTACTGGAGGATGAAGGATATCAACCATATAACGAATTCCCGCACTCGCTCAAAGAAGGCGGCCAGCATATCAGACATCTTGAAAACTCGCCCTGGCAAAACGAGGTTTGGAGAAAGAAGTATCCGAAAATTGCCGAGTATCTCACATGGGATCCGGACACCGAGCAGAGGTTCCCCCACTATGCGCGTATTGTAAATAATGTCTTTATAAACCACAAGCCTATAAATATCAATTTCGACCACGAAAACCCCAAATACAAAAACAGAGTTGAAAACAATGCCGAGCTGACCGTCGACCCGTCAATGCTTACAGCGGAGCATATTCCCGAGCTTCTCAAAATGGCGATGGAATCCTGCCCGGAATTTAAAGAGATACCCACTCCTTTATTTATAATTTGAGTGCAACCGTTTTTATGGATTTTATCTTATATTAAAATTTTTAGGCCTGCTTTTTGTACGGTAACCATTAGCCCTGTATATATGCCATACTATTCTCCATAGCTTTTATCAAGCAGCCTGCGCAGCTGAAAGCCCATGATTATCTCTGCGATTGTCCAGCCGGTTTCCATGCAGCAGGGCGACCAGCCAATATCGTGCGGCATGCCGTATATTTCATTGCGGCTGACGTCAAACGCGCGTGTCCAGCCGCCGTCGAGATTGCGGTCGGCGCTATGTATCTGGGCAAGGCGGAGGTATGCGGCGGTTTTATCCCAGCACTTGGCAAACACGGGGTCGCCGGTCGCGTGCAGCGCCCATGCATAACCGACAAGCAGCCAGTTGTTTGTGTAGAGATTGTCGCAGACGGGATCGCCGTTGCGCGCAAGCAAGCCACATTCGCCGCCCTGCACTCCGTAACTCGTGCCTCTATAGTCTTCGTCCCATTCAAGTATGCCGCCGCTCGGATGGCGCCATTTTTCAAGGTCTGCGCAAACGCGGTGCAGCATTTCAAGGTGATTTGGCTTTCCGGTCGCTTTATATAACAGCGCGAGCGGCAAGACAAGGCGAGCGGTTTCCTGGGTTTGGGTCTGAATTCTGATTATATCCGGGTATACGCTCATAAGCGTCTGGAGCCCCTTTTCGGCGACCTCAAGATAGCCTCGCCGGGTTTCGCCGGCAAGATGCGCAAACAGCAGCGCCGCGAGATACCATGCATTATAGTGCGCCGAGCGGTGTCCTCCCGAATTGCGCAGCGCTTCCATTCCCGCCTCGTCAAGCTGCCAGCAGTCGGTGCGCGGGACGCGCAATCCGTCGCTTCCGGTTGTGGCAACCAGAAAATCGAGCGCATGGCACGCATCGGCAAACCTGCGCCTGCCGTCCGCGTGCCTGTCGAGCAATGCGCGCATAAGTGTCGGCATTATCGCTCTTGCCACATCGTCCTGATAGCAGACCCGCCAGGCCGACTCGGACCAGCGTACCATTCCCGCAAAAACCCCGTCTTTTACCTGCAGGCAGTCAAAAACATAGTCCTCACAGGCGTCGGCGATTCGCTTGCTTTCCCTGTTGCCGCGAAGCAGCCAGTCGAAAAGGAATGCTCCGCCTACCTCACCCGTGCAGTCGGCCCGAACTTGATTTGTGCGCAGTTGTTTACCGTCTTTTGCGTCGATATGGTGCAAAAACCCTTCCCTAACGCCGTCTGCGCCGCCATTTATAAGCATGCCGGCTTCGCGGAACCAGCGCAGACCGGCCGCAATGACCTCGCTGTCCGGTGTATCCGGGACATGCCGGCAGATCGGTCGAGGAAACTCGACTTCAATGCCCGTTCCGGCAAGCCACCGGACAATATGTTTTATTAGAGTTTGCCAGTTTGCGACAGGCGCAAGCCTTGCAAGGTTGAAATTTGCCAGCCTGAAAGCGCAAATCAGCGTGCTGTCATTTGTAATCCACAGTGCGCTTTCGCCTTTGAGCAGCTCCTCCGGTGGAAGCTCGCAGCGGTCGTGAGCATTTAGATACGGATGACATGTCAATATGGGCACAGCATTTTCCGCCGAACCGTAATATGGAATAAGTTCATTGTAATGAGGGTCGAAAAGATCGCCGCAGGCAAGCTGTGCAAAATCGCCGCCGACATAGGCCATGCGGTGATGGGAAAGCCTTTTCGGATCGCCTGCGTAAAGCTCGCCTACGGAAGCGATGTATTCTACAAATACCGGCTTTCCAAGCTCTCTGAAACGCTCGAGCACAATCCGCGCCCGCCCGCCTAAGATTACAGGCATATCCTCCGCGCCGCCAAGGACTGCCAGCGCGTCATAATTTTCAGCGTCTTCTCTGCCAAGCTCGGCAAACGAAACCTGCCGCGCATCGGAGAAGGCACCCAACAGCAGCGCCGACAGGTCGGATGGAGTATCAAACGCAAGAAGAAGCTTATTCATATAATTCTTCCTTTTCTGTTAAATTAAACCGCCCATATAGTCTTAACATGAAATGCGCTGTGTGTCAATGCTATAAATCGGACTAAATAAAATTCTAAAAATTCATCATTTTTATTAATTGGTTGTTAAAAAATGTGTTTTATAACAACAATTAGGGTGTTTTATACACAACTCCCATTTGACAATTTATAGTAAATAGCCCGTGCATCAAGACTTAGGGTATGACCGTTTGTTTTTTTACCGACAAATAAACGGGAAAAATCTCATTTTGGATGTGATAAAATGAGCAAATGCCTGGTGTCTGTTGACTGGGACTATTTTATCTACACAAAAGAGGAGTATTGGGGTTCTTATATTGAAAACAAAAGAAGTTTGGTTGACCTTTGGTACAAAAGATATTTAATGGAGAAGTCGAAGGGAAGGGACATCAAAGAGTTTTACAGGCTTTCCCCCGACTGGAAGACATTTTGGGACAATATAAAAAAGCGCTTTTCATTTGCCGAGGACGTCAGTGCCTTTGTTTCGGATTCGCATGCTCTGTCGTATGACATAGCAAAAGAATATGGTTGCAGGACGGTTTGCCTGTTCGATTCTCATGCCGATCTCGGTTACGGGGGGCTGTCATCGCTTTGCTTTGAGGTCAACTGTTCCAACTGGCTCGGCATGCTGCTGGGTGACCGGCAGATAGAAGAGGCTTATATTTTCTACAGCCCATATACTGCTGAAAAGCCGGAAGATTTCAGGCAGATAAACGGCATGTTTAACATTAAATACTGCAGCATAGATGATTTCGGCAATAACTTCACGGTATCGGATGTGCATGTTTGCAGGTCGGGCGCATGGACGCCGCCGTGGTATGACGAAAAGTTTGCCGAGTTTACCGATGCCATGGGTTTTACATACAAAACAGTGGATTGCCCGGCAAGAGATTGGGAACCGGAAAACTTAGATTATTCGCAGCAAATCAACTATCTTCTGGCTTGACGGAAGCGGGAAAACCCACCCATGCATAAAACCGCGCTGACTAAAAGCGCGGTTTTTTATTGCTTTTATTTCCCTTTGACATTATAATGGTAATCAAATCCATTTACTCTGAAATGCAGGAGGCAAGCAGATGTCACAGGGAGTTTCGGACGGAATATTTGGCATGGTGCCTCGCGAGAAAATGAGTAACGGCGCCCGCCTGATGAGAGATGTCTACGACATAAAGTCAAACGCGCCTATATATCAAACGGAGTTCGGATTTTTCACATTTGAACGCTGGAGAAGAGAAGGCTACATTGACGATAGTACCGATTTAAACGCATTGTTTGGCTTTGATCCGCCAGCTCGTCACCATTTGGACGGTTTGGGATGGTGTGAGGCAGGATTTTACCCTGCTTTTGAGGTGAAGGTTCTCGAAGACCGCGGCGATTATGAGGTGGTGCAGGATTTTGCAGGCAGGCATGTGCTGTATTTTAAAGGCAGGCGCGACGGGTTTATGCCGGAATATCTTGACCATCCGGTCAAAGATATGAAGACATGGGAAGAAAAATGCAAATGGAGGCTTGATCCGAATACGCCGGGAAGATATGCGGATTTTGAAAATCGTATGAGGGTAGCAAAGGAATGTGCGCGCGAGGGGAGGCTGATAGTTTTAAATGTTGTGGGCGGATATATGTATCTGCGCAGCCTTATAGGACCGCTTGAGCTGCTGTATAAATTCTATGACGACCCGGCTTTGATCCACGAATGCATGAAAACATGGTTTGAGCTTGCCGACGGGGTCGCCGCGCGCTATCAGCAGCATGTGACAATTGACGAGCTGTTTATTGCGGAGGACATATGCTTCAACCATGGGCCACTTATCTCACCCGATATGATACGGGAGTTTCTTTTCCCGTATTACCGGCAGCTAATTGAAAATATCAAAAAGCGCCAGCTCGACAAAACCCGGCACCTCTATTTCCATGTGGACACCGACGGGTATGCGGAGCCGGTTATTCCCCTGTACCGCGAGCTGGGGATGGATCGCATGAGTCCGTTCGAGGTCGCGGCGGGCTGCGATGTCGTGAGGATAGGGCGGCAGTATCCGGATTTGATAATAAGCGGCGGGATTGACAAGCGTGTGCTTGCACAGGGGAAAGAGGCAATTGACAGGCATATCGACTCTATCCTGCCCGTCATGAAAAGGCGGGGAGGCTATTATCCTACCTGCGACCACGGTGTCCCCGAAGAGGTCAGCTTTGAAAACTACATGCACTACCGAAAGCGGATTTTAGAGTACGCATAAATTGCGCTTGCGTTCTCGGTGAAAAGTGTATGGCTGTCCCCGGTCTTTTATAAACACCCGCAGCAATTGCAGCGTACAAAAGTCAGGACATATTAACATGACGGCTGAGAACTGCTGCGGCGGCTTTCAATTGATTGTAAGGCGAGGGCAACCCTCGTGCGCCTTGTAGCGGCGTAAACCGCCTTGTCGTCTGATCGGTAATATCCGAGCGCCGGTTTGCCCCAAAAATGAAAGCCTTGCAGCCGTCCCCACTCGGCTTCGCCGGCAAGTATCTTCGGTATATTGGGTGGCCGGCTCCTCCGGCTTCATCGAGTATGGGATTAAACCATGTGCTGTAGCAAATAGCCACGAGATTCTCACGCTCCGCAATGTC
>Ga0209537_1003261_pt1 | contig 15061 bp, 18 predicted proteins | sample BioPla4DNA1_FD_187698 | JGI IMG/M metagenome (GOLD analysis project Ga0209537, IMG submission 187698) | Biogas fermentation microbial communities from Germany - Plant 4 DNA1 (SPAdes) (version 2) | ecosystem: Engineered > Bioreactor > Anaerobic > Digestate | place: Bielefeld, North...
CTTAACCGGGCACGCCTGTTGAAAAGTAACGGCTGACAGCATGTTTCTCCCTTCACCGGGAGCAACTCCCGGTTGTTGAACTTCTCTTGTTCTCCCAATTTTACCTCACCGGTAACCTCATCAGCCTGCTGGACTGCCGCATGTAATCCGGCGTAGCAAATTATTCAGTTCGGAAACTGAATTTACCAGATAGGTCGGCCCGGCCTCTTCAATTTCTTTTGTCTCTCCATAGCCATAAGTAACGCCAATGGAATCAATTCCGTTTTCTTTTGCACCAATAATATCGTGCTTCCTATCTCCGACCATCACAACTTGAGACAGCTTGATATTTTCTGTTCCCACACAGGACAAGACATAAGCTATAACTTCAGCTTTTTCACAGCGCGTGTTGTCAAGATTGCTGCCGACAACCAGATCAAAAAATCTGTTAAGACTAAAGTGTTCTAAGATCCTCTCCGCAAAAACGGTCGGCTTGGAGGTAGCTAAAGCTATCTGTAACCCTCTTTCCTTTAACCCGGCAAGCAGCTCGTATACTCCTTCATAAAGACGGTTTTCAAAAAGCCCCTTCTCCCTGAAGTATTCCCTGTAAAAATTTACGGCCTGCACAGCTTTCTCTTCGCTAAGCCCGTAAGAAGCGCTGAAAGCGTGGACCAGCGGCGGCCCAATGAAAGAATCAATTTTTTCTAAATTATCTTCAACTATCCCTGACTTCTTTAGTGCATAGTTAAGCGAATTCATAATTCCAACTTTCGAATCTGTTAACGTTCCATCCAGATCGAAAAGTATTAACCGGTAACAATTCCTCACTTATAAACATTCCTTTCCAGGTTCCAGGCTTAAGCTTATATTTTTTTTCTCATCTGTTCCCGAAAGGTTTTATAGCCCAATGATTCCCAGCTTCTTTTACCCAGCAAATTACCTGTGATGACATTCAGCTCAATATAAGAAAGACCCTGTCGTTTAAAGTACTCCAGCAGCATACTCTCCAATTTCTTCATCACACCCTGTCGGCGATAGCCGGGTAAAACAAATGCCCCGTTAATATAACCGACCTTTCTAACTATGGAAATCGGCAAACAGCAATCCCTGACCTCACCCGAGATAAAGGCGATTGCTTTACCGTTCTCTTTTGCTACAAAAGTGATGGCATGAGGGCTTCCGATTGATTCAAGCAGATATTTTTCCAACCCGGTTTCTCTCGACAAATCAAAATCAAAATACTCATCGCCGGTCTCATCTTTAATAAAATATGCCAACTGATAATAAAACTTTACAACCTCTGGAACATCGTCCACAGTCATCTCTTTATATTCCACATTTGTCTCTCCTTGCAAAATAAACTGTCAACGCTCCTTTAGATATCCGCCGGTCATACTTTTTAATTATAGCAAATAATAGCCTGGCTACACTACTTGATAATAACCCTTCCCTTAGAAATGCGGAGAAGAATAATCAATCTTTTTATGCGATCCGCGCACATGCCAATCCGCGCAGCCGATAGCGCAGGGATGTTGACGCAAATTTGGTTAAAAAAGTACCGTCTGCAAAGGTGAAGACGGCGCATCTAGGGAAAAGAAGCCGGGTGATTTGGCTAGCGCTCGCTGACATTGTTGCCAGGCCTCTTTATCCTTTTTTATCCTTACTGCAAACCGGCGTCAAAAGCATCGACGACAGCGGTACCACCGTCAATCAACAGCACTGAACCGGTCATGAATCCAGAATCGTCACTGGCCAGATAACTGCAGATACCGGTAATCTCTTCGGGTTCCGCACCCCGCTTTAACGGAATGTTTTTAAACGGTCCCAGGTTGTCTTTGTCGAATACCCCAAAATGCCCCCTGGTCATCTCTGTAAAAACAAATCCGGGGCACACGGCATTAAAGCGTATGTTATACTTCCCATAATCCACAGCCGCCTGCTTGGTGAGCATGATTAGAGCGGCCTTGGTGGTGCAATAAGCTACGCGCCCGGAGAGGCAGCGCAGCCCGCCCAGAGAAGCAATATTTATAACAGAGCCCCCGCCTAATTCTTTCATATGGGGAACGACTTCCCGCATCAACAGGAAGGGAGCATTTAGATTGGTGGCGATTACCGCCTGCCAGTCATTAAGATCCACTTCGGCAACTCCCCCTTCGGGGTTAATGGCGGCGTTATTTACGAGTACGTCCAACTTGCCGCCCCACTCTATGGTCGCCTTCACTACCGCCTTGATATCCTCATACTTGGTAATGTCTCCGGGAAACACCTTTACCTTGCCGGGGGGAAGCTGGGAGGCCACATCCTCCAGGTTCTTTTTCCTCCGGCCAATAATACAAATCTTGGCCCCGTCTTCTACGAACCTCTTGGCTATAGCCGCGCCTATACCACTGCCTGCCCCGGTAATCAGTGCTACTTTATTATCAAGTCTCATTTTTCTCTCACCCCAAGTGTTTATTTATTAAGTAAAATCTACCGGTCAGATTAAAATTTGCGCCAGTTCCATTCCCTGCCACCTTTGAAAACATTTGCGTTCATCTCATTGCTGAGGTTAACCAGGTGGGCGTCGGGGAAGTGTTTAAACATTGTATAGAAAAAGCCTTCTACAGTATCGGTCTTAGCCAGGGCCTCCTCGGTAAGCTCTATGTATTTCCTGGTAAATTCAATGGAACTATAATCAAAGGGCATACCCGGCTTCTGATGACCGGGAATAACAACTTTAGGCTCCAAGGTCTTCAGGAAATCGAGATCTTTGATCCACTGTTGGCGCTCCTCCGAAGTAAGTTCGCAGGTAAAGGGATGAGCCCCGTTAAAGAGAAGATCACTGCCATACAGGGTCCCTATTGAAGGAATCCAAACCGCCGAATTATATTTCATATCTCCAATGAGCTTGGGGATAATCTCTATGCGGTGACCTTCCAGTTCAAAATAGTTTTCTTTGAGGGGTTCAATCTCTGCCTTCTTACGCGGCATGTTTACTGCACCGATAACCTGTTCCCAGTGCTCCACTTTGCCAAAAAATTGCTCATTGATAATTTCGCAATCCTCTGGGAGTGCCAAAACCTGGGCTTCCGGAAAGGCTTCGGCAATATGGCCCAGTCCAAAATAGTGATCTGGATGAGAATGGGTTACAAAAATTTTGGTTAAACGCTTCCCTGTCTCCAAAATCTCGGCAATAACCCTATGAGCGCTGGAAAGGGTCCACTGGGCATCCAGAAGAGCCGCTTCATTTTCTCCAAATACAATTACCGAGGCAACTTCAAAGCCAGCTTCATCAGCAAAAAAAACTTTGGTTGCCGGTAACCCTTTCCCATGGGTGTTAACCACTACTTCCATGAAATCCCTCCTAAACTCCTAAATTTATTATTGGTACTTAAGCTTTTATTTTTTGGGGTTTAGTCCAGCCTACCTCCCTTCACTTTTATCAGAAAGTTTAACTAATTATATATTCCACTACAATTTACAAATATCCTTTTTTTCACTGTTTTTCCTTTACCTTAGATTTTCAGCCAATCCTGACTCCTAACGATACTGATCATAGAATAAGGAGTAAAGGGTTTCCTTATGTTAATTCTATAGTTTCACCGCCGGAGAGGCTCTGCAGCCTTTCCCCAGCACCAAAAAGCTTCAGGCCTTCTCGGTCACAGTTCTGCCGACCTTCTAAAGTGACAAATATCACCAACTCGCAGTCGAATCCTGCGCTTGCCCGGGAAATAAAAAGCCGGCGTCTTGTTGCCTTTTCTCCTCAGCGGTTGTTTCTCGCTTGATTGCCAAACACAATTCTTTCATGTAAAATACAATAAAATATACTAAAAGCTGTCTTAAAGAGAGGGAAAAATATGCAAAGCAACCAACCCAGAAAAATACTGGCTATAGATATCGGCGGCGGCACCCAGGACATTGTTATCTATGAAGAGGGAGAAAGCCCGGAAAATTTTGTTCAACTTATCCTCCCTTCACCCACCGCTATCGTGGCTGACAGGATTGAGGAAATAACCAGGGCACAACAAGGGTTGCATCTCTCCGGCACGCTCATGGGCGGCGGCAGGTGCGTTAGAGCAATAAAAAGGCATTTAAAAGCAGGGTTTCCGGTCACTGCCGAAGAAGAAGCTGCCAAAACGATTAAAGACGACCTGGAAAAAGTAAAAGAGTTAGGTATTGTTATAAAGGAATCTCCTCCGGAAGGGTACGAGGTTGTGGAGACCAAAGATGTGGATTTAGAGACCCTGGGAAAGGCCCTGGCACTTTACCATGTCGATCTGCCGGCTGAGGTCGCTGTTGCCGTCCAGGACCATGGTGAGGCGCCTCCGGGAGTGAGTAACCGCTACTTTCGTTTTGAACATTGGAAAAGTTTCATCGAAGGGGGAGGGCTAATTTTTGAACTTGGCTACCTGAACCCTCCGGATTACCTGACAAGGATGAAAGCTGTCAAAAAAACGGTGCCTCACGCTCTTGTCATGGATACCTGCGCGGCTGCAATCCTGGGTTCTTTCGGGGACGAAACGGTAAAAAGCAAGCAGGGAGAGAGCATTGTGCTGGTAAACATTGGAAACCAGCATACTTTCGCCACCCTGATCAAAGAATACAGGATCTATGGCCTATTTGAACATCATACACGCTTGCTCGATGCCCAAAAACTGGCGGCCCTGATTGAAAAGTTGCGCAAAAAAGTGCTGACTCACGAAGAGGTCTTTGAAGATGGGGGCCACGGCTGCTATATAGCACAGGATGCCCCGGACAGCTATGTTTTTGTAGGGGTTACAGGTCCCAGGCGCTCTCTGGCACAAGGGCTCGGCTTTCACATGATCAATCCGTACGGCAACATGATGGTGACAGGATGCTTCGGGTTAATCGAAACAGTCAAAAACAGAAAATAAACGAGTCCGGGTTTACGCACCATTCAAGACCTTGGATATTTTCATCGCAGTTACTCCCGACCCCATAACAATCCGTCTCAGCAAGGGCCTGTACATAAACGGTGCTTTTAAATTCTTGACCATAATATTATATTTTAATTCGCCCGTCCTTTTATAATAAGCCCGCAGATAGTCCCGGGGATTTTCCTGCAGGCTTTGCGCCAGGGCCAGTGCACTCCTGAAGGCATAACTCAATCCTTCGGCTGATGTGGGGCTTATCCACCCCGCAGCTTCACCGATAAGGGAAATATTGCCTTCCCCAAGGTATATTTGGGCTGCAGACCGGGGGCGGATAATTAGCGCCGCCCCCTTTTTAACCGGTTCCTTTAACGCAAAACCATAATTATTAAGCTTTTCCTTCAGCAAGTTAAACTTCTCCCGGGGTTTTTCCCGCGGCAGCAGGGCGGCACCGACCAGTAAAAATTCTTCCTTCGGGATAGTCCAGGCATAAAAGTCGGTAATTGTTGGATCAAAAATTACAGAAAAATACGGAAGGTTTTCCGAAACCTTAAACCATTCCTGAATAGCAAGATATTTTGGGAGAGAGATTTTAGGGGCAAGCATCCTTCGCACTGATGAAAAGGCCCCGTCCGCTCCGACCAACAGCTTTGTTTCTTCAATATACTCCTTCCCGTTAAAAGTCAGTTTCAACCTGACTGAGTCTCCTGTTCTCTCCAGGGATTTAAGGAACCATCCGCAGCGAATATTCACAGAAGAGGGTACCAACGAAACAAGCCAAGCATCAAATTTCTCACGGTCAATGTTGATATAATGTCTTTGATAATATCTCTCCAAATTTCTTGGGAAATCTATCGTCCTTACAGTAAACAACTGGGGTCCGGCCAATATCTCACGGGGAACTCCAAGCCCGAGCTTTCCCAGCATATATTGAGCATCAGGGGCAATGAGCCCCCCGCATAGTTTGGTGATTGTATTTTTTTTCTTCTGTTCGAGCAGATCTCGGCGCTCGATCAATAACACCTTACGGCTGTTTCCAATTAACCGGGCCAGTGTCGCTCCGGCAGGTCCCGCCCCGATTATAGCAACATCATACATGGATTGCTCCCCCAATATGACCAGCCATACTAGAATTTTCCCCTTTTCCGGCACTTCACTTTAGTTTCTTTTCTTTTATATACTCGGAAATGAGGATGCAAAAACCTATTAACAGCATTATTATTCCAAATACAAAAAGTATGCCCAGCCCCAGACCATCGGCACCAGAACTAAATTTAGATTTTCCGGCCATGATTAAGAACCATAGTTTGGAAGGGTACGTTGATAACCAATCGCTTTGATGCGGTAAATAAATAACTCCACATAAGATTATTCCTATCGTCTGTAACACACCCGCAATAAGCAGTACCGCCCCGATAATCGTCTTTCTCATATTAAATCCCCTCTGCTAATATAAAAGGTTTGTAGATAATTTCGCAAAACGCGCGGTTGATCTTTGTTTTCCTTGTAAAAACATACTGTTAGCTTCAATATCAGCGCCCCTCTTTCCTGCTGCCGGCAATAAAATAAAAAGTATAAAGAATCCCTTTTCCCTGATTCAATTAGTCCTTTATTAATTCGGCAAGCCTGGTTTACTGCATCCGGGTATTCTCCTGATACCGGGAAATACTATTCATTGAGGTGATAGCATGTTTTTGCGCAAAAAAAATGTCTTGCCGGTACTCTTGCTTCTGCTCCTTTCTATTGCCGGTTGCAGCGGGTTCCCCGGATGTGATACTGCACAAAAGAATCCACCTGAAAAAACACAGGAAAAAAAAGAAACGCCAAAGGTAATAAAAGATATTGAAACTGCCACACTGGAGATAATGCAAATGGCCAATTTAATCCCGCTGATAGAAGCGGAATCTCCAAAGCCGGAGCAAACTGCGGAAAAAGGGGGAGAAGAAGCCGGCCAAAAGGGAGGAACAGAGCAAGAAGGAGGAGGCAGCAACATGGCTCTCACTTTTGAAAAAACCATTCTGGGCGAAACGATAAAAAGGGAACTTGAAAGCGAAGCCGGCGGTGGTGAAGAAAGTAAAATGCCCGGAGATACCGAACAAGCCTGGGATAAAATTAAAATGACGGTAACAGAGTTGCACGGGCAGTGGAACGAACTTGAGCCAATGCTTGTTGAGAAGAAGGTTTTTCCTGAGGCCATTAGTAGCTTTGAAGAAGCCCTGGACAGTCTGACAATATCAATCACGGAACACGACTATTTAGGCACTCTGACTGCTGCAAATGAACTTACCGGGCGCTTGTCCAAAATCATGCCGCCTTTTGCGGAGAATCCCCTGCCGGTAGCCACTGATTTGAAATACCACTTAAGAAAAATTTTGCTCGATGTCGCCAGTGCCGATTATAACGGAGCCCAGGAAAGCCTGAATTACATGAAAGAACATAATCATACCGTAACAAGCTCTCTGCAGGAAGGTGAAAAAAAAGCTGAAATTCTACGTACATCCCTTGATAACCTGCAAGATGCCCTGAACGAGCGAAATCCCGGCCTTATCAATATTAAAGCGGCTATTGTCATGGAAGAACTGGCCGGGATTATAAAAGATCAACAATAATAATCTGCGGCCTGGCAAAAAACCTCACCGGCGGGGTAATGGTCCCGACTCCGTTTGATACAATGACTTTTGCCCCGTCCACCTCCACTATTCCCGTGCGGTACTTCTGCCCATACTTGGAGGGAAGGATGGGAGCCCATAAGCCAAAGAAAGTAACCTGGCCGCCGTGGTTATGCCCGGCCAAAACCAGATCAACCTTATCGGTCCCCATCTCCTCCACATAATCGGGATTGTGGGTCACTAAAACCACAAAATCATTTTTATTAACATCGGCAATGGTCGGCTCAATATCCTGGATATCCTCCAGGTAATCGCCGACCCCTCCGACCTTGATCCGCCCGCCGTTTTTCTCCAGCCAGTAAGCCTCATTATCAATAAGCCGGATCCCGGCGCCCGCCATACACTGCCTGGTTAAAGCGGCACCTTCCCAGTGGTCATGGTTCCCGAGAACACCATAAACCCCGAGGGGTGCCTCCAGATTCTTTAATTCAGCAAAACACGGCTTAATATAATTCGGGCTCCTGTGAACATAATCGCCGCCCAATAAAACAATATCCGGCTGCAGCCCGTTAACCCGGTTCACCAGCCTTCTCAGCCTGGCTCTGGAAAAAAACGGGCCATAGTGAATATCCGTGAGGAAGACTATCCTGGTATCCCGGAATTGCTCCGGAAGATCAGGGCTTTGGAGGTCAATATATTTCTCCGCGAGCAGGAAGGGCTCCAGAAAAGCATATATCCCCAGAATAATCCCCATCAAAAAAATATAGCAAATAAAACTCTTGATGGCGATTGGCATCATATCACCGGCCGGCATTCAAAGATCATTTCATTGCTTATATCTTACCACACGCAGCGTTGGAGTTAAATGCAAATTTGCACGTATTATTATTTTTGGATGAGGCATTCTATAACTAGAAATGGAGGGACGGGAATGGTATTTACTATCCGCAGGGTTCCGGCAGAAAAACAAAGGCTTTTAAATGTCCAGGAAGTATTTTCCTTGTGGGATTTGTTAAAGACAAAATACAGCGGTCTGCAGCACTTAACTATTTTCATAAACTTTATACACGATCTTGATTTTAAGCAAATTGCGCAACAGCGCGTGGAGGAGAGCCGTAAAGAAATAAAATTTTTAGAGGAGCTTATTGCCCAATACAGGATTCCGGCCCCCCAACCTGTAAAAAAAGAAGCGCAGAGCGCTATAAATACAGAAATATTCACCGATGAGTTTTTAGCTTCCATCCTGCTGCTTTTTGAGCAGGAGCTGGTAGAAATGACGCTAAGAGCTTTCCGGTCGGCTGTGACCAACGATTATATCCGTAAAGTCTTTAAAGATTTTGTCTATAAACAGATTGATTGGTTAGATTTTACCATCAAATACCTTAAACTAAAAGGATGGCTCGATCAACCCCCATTTTACCCCAATATACCTGTTTCCTCCAATGAACAAATAGACTGCAGCACGGCGTTCCAACTGTGGGACCACCTTACTTTCCGTTACGCCAATATTGAGGTAACGGAAATTTACCGCATTCTGGCGATGGATGGCGACTTTAAATTGTTATTAAAAAAAGGAATACAGGATGTCCTGAAAAAAGAAGCCGAAAGGTTGGAAAAGGAACTGGTCAAATTTGGCCTTCCTTTACCTCCGCAGCCAAAGACAATCTACGAAAATCTGGGCATGTTACAAATCCCGGACCAAACCATGTTTAAACAGCTTTTTATAGGTATGCAGTCCGCCGCCATCGTCCATGCTCAGGCCTTAGAACATTGCACGACCAATGATCGCATAAGGCAACTGTTTAACGATTTGTTAAAATCAGAAGTGGATATAATTGATACTGTAATTAAATACGGTAAAGTAAAAGGCTGGTTGGAGGAAGCTCCCCGCTACTCGCCCATTAAATAGCAAAGATTATCAAAAATCCTTTTCCCGTTGTTCTTGCGAAGCGGAAACCAAAGGCATTTTTTCTTCTGGATTTTGTAGCCTGGTATCCGGGAACAAAGAATCATCACCAAGCCTCGAAGCGGTCAAACCGCATAAAGAGCCAAATATTATATGATCAACAAGGCCCAATAAAGAGGTTAACGGTTTCTGTGATTTATGTACAAACCCGGCTTTTGACGTCAACCCAAATAAACCCAGCCAAAACAGTGAGCCAACACCTGCCCCCTTTATTATTGCTTTATCCCGTCCCGTCAGCGAAAGCACGTAAACTGATGTAATCCCCATTAGACCGGTTAAAATTCCATTGGTAATTGCCCCGATTATTCTTCCTCCCCTTGTATTGATTTGCTTTTCATTGACAAAAAGATTGGCGCCCATTTGGCCATATTTGACTTCAGTTAATCCAACACGGTATTCATAAGCATTTAATAACCGTCCTGGAAGTGAACCGATAACCCCTGTTACTATTCCAAGAAAAATACGATCTTTTATTTTCATCATAGTCACCACATCAAATTATTTTTTTTAGTTTTCCCTTGAACCTTTTTTATATTTTTTAAAAGATAATTATTTTACTGCCGCTTTCTTTTCCAACCAGTGCAGGCTCTGTGCCAGTACTACGCCATAAACCAAAGCAGTAACAATATTGGAAAGCACCGTATCAACGTGAACAGGTATGAGCGGAGAGACTTTAAACAGGAGGGTTATGGCGTATGAGCCAAAAAATATGGCAAGCCCATATATACAGCCTTTAAAGAGATAGTTTACGCTGCCCACAACAGTAATAAGATACGTAAAAATTATTCCCATAATGCCGGAAAAGAATAGTTGCCCGGCTTGGGCAACAATTGTTTCCAGGATAGTATTAGGCCTGTAACCGTAAGTAAGTACTGCCGCCCAATCAAGATATAGTAACTCCACTATGCCAAGGGCAAATGATATGAAGTCAAAAATACTCATAACAATGCCGCCCAACACACCGGCAAGAAAGCCACGGGTAAACCTGTCATTTAAGTTCAAGGCAAACACCCTTTGCAAAAATCTAAATTTATCTTACCCAAGTTGCCTTTTTATTAACATTATACCCCTGAATTTCGCTTAATTTTTCCAGGAAGAAGCGCGGTTTTTATATCCCTCTTTTTCGTCTCAGGAAGGATTTCTTTTTGGTTTTAGCAAATTAACGCTTTAATAGCCTGGAGGTTAAACATGAAGGATAAAAGCTGGCTAAGAAATATTTATGTCGAATATCAAAACCTGGTTTACAGCGTAGCCGTCTCTATTATAAAAGACGTTCAGCTTGCCGAGGACATCGTGCAGGAGGTTTTCTTAACGCTGTATTTTAAGTCCGGAAGTATCCGGGACAGAAACAAGATCAAGTATTGGCTGGCCAGGACTGCTGCAAACAGGGCTATAGATTATTTAAGACGTTCGCAAAAAGCAATCGCGCTCTCCAAAGATTTTTTTATACAGCTCCCCGATAACCCCTGGGCTGACCCCGGCTTAGAAACGGATAAAAAAGAGCTGGCCCGGGAAATACATAAAGCCATAAACAGGCTCCCGGAAGAAATGAAAGTACTGGTTATCCTTTATTACTTCCTGGAGCTACCGCAAAAAGAAATTGCGACAACAATGGGGCTGCCCCAGGGGACGGTTAAAACCCGGTTGAGAAGGGCGCGCCTTGCCATCAAAGCACATTTGCTAAAAGAGGAAAATGATACTTCTATCCCAGCAAAAGGCGGTGTTTCCAAAAAATGAATGAGAGATATTGGGATGACTGCATTAAAAAAGCTGTAATGATGGAAATGGAAAGCCATATCCCGCCTGATCCGGAGAAAACGTGGCAAAAGATTGAAAGCACTGTCGATCTCTTGGAAAGAATAAAAATAACACCGGCGAACAAACGGAAAAAAACAGCCCGGCTTAAAGTAGCCGCTGTCCTTGTCACCCTGGTGCTGACCGCCGGGCTGATCGGTTTTACCCGAACATCCGAAGCGCTGCCTTTCGGATGGGTCTTCCAGGAATTAAAAAAGATAGTGGGCGAGGATTATATCCTCGTGCAGTTTAAATTTGGGGATGAAGCAGCCCCTAAAGAATCAACGCCATCGCCTTTCCTTGAACCTGATGATATGGGAGAAACCGTGAGCTACCATACAAATTTAATAGATACTTCTTTAGAAGAGCTGCTCGACATTTATCCCGGGGTGCTCTATTATCCCCGGAGCATAGCAGCCAAGGACTTAAAAACTGCCCAGTATCTTCAAGCTGGCGGCAAATGGCTTATTCTGCTGGATTTTCTAGTCGACCGGCATAATATTCTTTTCCAACAGGAGGACGTCCTGGGAGAGGGAGCCGCCACAGTAGCCTATGGGGACGATGCGGAAGTCTATTTCCGCCGCCTTGAGGGTGTCGAGTATATGGTTGCCGAGCTTCGCTATGGCATCGTGAACATTAGATGGACTAAAGAGAGCAAGCTTTTTGAGCTGACGTGCAATTTACCGGTCGAGGAAGCACTTTCCGTGGCCCAATCAGTTAGTCCCTATCATGAATCTTAAGAAGGCGTTTGATTATAAAATACGCCAACTACGATATTTTTTTCAAAATCATAATCCCATTCCACAAGGTCGGATTCCTGTTTTCAGAGGTCTGCTTATCCAAAATAATTTCATATTCATGAGAACTATTATTTATAAAATCAAGCGTGGCGGAACGCGGTTCTTCCCAGTTTATGTCATCGACAAGAATAATGCAGCCCCTGCTGAAATAAGGCTCGGCCAGGCGAAGCCCTTTTAACTGGTTATCATAGTCGTGAGCACCGTCATACATATAAACGCCAATTAATTCTCTGTGGACTCTTTGGAAATAATCCTCATAGTCCATATTATAAAAAAAATGGCAGGCGCTTTTATAATGAGTGAATCTTAACAAAAATTTCTTACGTGGTCCATTAAACTCAGAAAAATTATCGATCCCAATACATTTTTTGTCGGGATTATTAACCATACCTGCAAAAAAAGTGAATCCGTGCCAGACACCAACATTAACATAAGCGCACTCTCTGGGCATCAAATAGACCGCTTGATTGATTATACAACCTATAGCAAAGGTAGACATCCTGGGAAGCAGACAAATCTTGTATAAACTTTCCTTTAAAGCAGTTTGTCTGTCAGGAAGAATAGTATTTTCAATCTCCAGTTTAACGCTCTCCAAATCCGGCTTTCTGAAGACGGGTATTCTTTCCAACTCCGACAGCGGCGTATCCGGCTGGATTTTTTTAAAAGCTAAACCCCTGATAAATTCTTCAACTTCCACAAACGCCATCTCCTCGACCCTTTTTTATTTAATTATGCGATTATTAATTAATTGGTTCTCGTTTTATATATTCCAGGTATTACTGTATTGTTTACGAAAATCCCTTTTGTGTAATCTGAATATCCTGGAAAAACGGCGACATAATAAATAAAAAAAGGAGGTTTTCCAACTGTTTAATCCATTTGAAGAAAAAGGGATACCGCTTAACGACAGCTTTATGGACTGGGAAACCATGTATCCCAAACCGTATTCCAAGCATGACGTGGACCCATACACAAAGGTCCGTATCATTCTCATGAACGGCATTGAAACGGAAGCAGCTTTTTTCTCTCATCAGTTTCACCGCAACTGCAACGACAACAACCTGCGGCGTGAACTGGCCATGAACAGGCGTATTGAACAGCAACAGCAGAAACATATCAACTGGCTGAAACCCATTGATGAAACGCAGCTGGAAAATACGATTGGCTATGAACATGTGGCCGTGGATCTAACGGCATGGCTGGCCCAGAACGAACCCGACCCATATGTCAAGGAAACAATGGATTTTGCCCTTCTGGAAGACTTTGATCACCTTTATCGTTACGCTAATTTAATGGATCTGGACCAAAACATTCCTGCACAACAGCTAGTTAAAAATTATGTGGAAATTATTCCGGGTAGGCCTACCATTGCTGAACACCGCTATCCCGAGGAAGCAGTAAGGGGTTATACGGATTTCAAGACAGCCGATATTCGCACCAAGCTGAATATCTTGACCATACTGGCAGCAGAACAGCAAACGATGAATTTTTATATGAACATTGGCAACACATATTACAATGACCTTGGCCGTCAGCTCTACATGGAGATTGGCATGATTGAAGAGCAGCATGTAAGCGAGTACGGTTCACTGCTCGACCCCAACGCCACCTGGCTGGAGAACCTCTTGCTGCACGAGTATAACGAGTGCTATCTGTATTACTCCTTCTACCAGGATGAACTGGATCCCCATGTTAAAGGAATTTGGGAAAAGCACCTCTACCAGGAGATTACCCATCTGCACAAAGCGGCCGAGCTTTTGGCAAAATATGAGAACAAGCAGTGGCAGCAATTTATTCCCGGGCCTTTCCCCAAACTGCTGCAGTTCCACGATACGCGTGATTATGTGCGTAAAATTCTTGGTGAGCAAATAGAACTGACCCTGGATAAAGAAAACGTAAAGAACGTCCACGACCTGCCGGCAAAACATCCGTTTTTCATGTATCAGGATAAGGTAAACCATGATGTCAATACTGTGGCCAGCCACCTGGTAATTGACCGGCATCAGAAGATGAAGGGTATAGATTACCGCAGCGAGGTTGACCCGCACCCGGTAGAGGCATTGAGAAACCGCAAAGTAGACAATACCACCATAGGAAGAACGCAGTCTCCGGAACTCTCCAGGGTTTAACCCTCCTTCGCATCTTTGTTCCTGCCGGATTTGTAATCAAATGTACTGCTATGAAGGGAGTGAAAATGATGGCCTATACCGAAAACCTGGCAGACCATGAAAAACTGGAGTTGCACGAGTTATTGACCTTTAAGACTGCCTGCGCCTTTAAAGCTGCCATGATGCAAAACGAGGTGCAGGACGCCCAGCTCAAGGGGTTACTTAGCCAAGATATTACCAACGCCCGCACACAGATTCAGGAGCTACAGGGATTACTGCAAGGCACAATGCGATAAAAAATGAAAACAAGGAGGCAGTATGCAGTATTATGAATCTAAACCAAAATCAAATCGATCAGATTATTGCCACTGAATTGTTAATGGGAGCAAAGTCAGCCGTGCGAAACTACGCTTATGCCTTAACAGAAACGGCCTCCAGTGAGGTTAAGAATGTCCTCAAAAAACACTTAAATAGCGCAATAGAGTTTCACGATGGTGTAGCCAATTACATGATGAACAAGGGTTATTACGTGCCCCATGACGTAAACCAGCAGATCCAGATGGATATACAAAATGCACAGGCAGTAATCGGCTCTCCAGCCGGTATACCCACTGGTGTAAGGTCTTAACTCCTCCCGAAAAAGGGCTGTGCCTGATTAGCAAGGCACAGCCCTTTTAGTTATCTTCCCGTAGGGTCGCCATGGGGGTGTAATGGAATAAGGGTTTTTCGTATTGGTTAAAGGCCCAATCAGTTGTTCCCTGTCCATGAATCTAAAGTGCTGACCAACCCCTTGACTGAATATATCTTTGGCTTACTTTTGCATGAACTTCCGCCTCAACGTGGGATCAAGTTTTTCAATCGCATAGCGAAGCATGGTACGGGGCATCTGCCGGCTGTGTTCCATGAGAAAAGAATAGAGTGTTGGAAAGTCTCT
>Ga0209537_1003263_pt1 | contig 15046 bp, 16 predicted proteins | sample BioPla4DNA1_FD_187698 | JGI IMG/M metagenome (GOLD analysis project Ga0209537, IMG submission 187698) | Biogas fermentation microbial communities from Germany - Plant 4 DNA1 (SPAdes) (version 2) | ecosystem: Engineered > Bioreactor > Anaerobic > Digestate | place: Bielefeld, North...
AAACAACTAAGTTTAAATGGTTCTAAGGATAAAATTTCCTGTGAATTTGCATCTGTTTAAAAAGATTATTTTTTGGTTCTGTCAAGGGCGAGCGATAGCGAGTTCATTTACCCTTGACTGGACCAAAATAAATAATCTTATAATTGCAAACAAATTCATGGGGATTTATATAAATTGTTCGGTAAAAATATGTCCAAAAAAGTGTTGACATATCAAGGCTTCATTTTATGAGGGAAACCTCATGTAAATGAAGTTTTTTTATTTTTGGTTCAACCTCTTTAATCAAATTTAATCTAAGGATAGTAATTTTGAAGAATAAGTAAAAGAATCAAAATTTTCTAATGTACTGTTTATCATGTTATGCCAAATTAACCCATCAAAAAAACAACCGGGAATTTTTAAAAAATGAAAAAATATATATTGACATTAATATTAATATCATATACAATATAATTATCACCCGGGGATTTGCGGTAAATGAAAAAATAAAAGGGGGTTTAAATAATATGAAAAATAATATGAATGTGTATGGTGAAGTTTTTCTAGAAATGACAAACAAAGTACATGGTGGCTTAGGTTGGGAACTTGGAAAATGCTTATGGTCTCCTGAAAAATCAATAGACAATAGAGATACTTGGAAAACTATGCGTGATCTACAAGTAGATGATTTGGTTATCCACTCAGTTAAAACTATTAAAGGGCATAAGATCATAGGAATTTCGAAGGTAAAGAACACCTGTAGAGTAGTAAATGTACAACCACCTATTGCAGATAAATGGGCAGGATATGGGACATATTATAGGGTAGAGTTAAAAGAATATAAAGAAATTGAAAATCCTATTTATTTGCAAGAATTTCTAGATGCTGAAGCAAATTTATTAAGCCAATATAAGAAATCCTTTTATACTAAGGATTTAAAACCTGCTCAAAAATATATAACCCATTTAGATCCTGTTATAGCAGCTGCTCTTATAAAATACCTAGGGATATAGTAACATAATTAAGCTTAGTAGGGGAGCGCACACAGTGCTCCCCCAGCAATAAAATGGGACTTTAGGGGGTAAATAGGTATGGAAAAAGGTATAGGTGAAATGATAAAGGATATAAGAAAAAAGAAGGGTATGAATCTTTCTGAACTAGAAAAATTAACGGGAATGGGTATTTCAAAATTAAGTAGAATAGAAAATAATCATCAAACACCAACAATTGAAGAGTTAAATATAATAGCAACTTCTTTGGGAGTGTCATACAAAGATTTGATTGAAGGAGATAAGCCTCTTATTAGGCAAACTCAAAGTGGAGATCTAGTGGAAAAAATAAAAAGAGCAGGAAAGTTATATGCTTTAAAAGATGAAGAGGCGTTTACTGGCGCTGAAGTAGGAAGAATTATAACAAAAGAGATTCCTATGAGTTTAATAGCAGAAGCCAATATTAATCAAGATAAGTTCCTAGTAGCAGGTTCAATTGGTAAAGGACAATTTGCTGAAATACCATGGATAGCTATTTTTAATAGGAAAATAACTGAAAGTGCAACGAAGGGGATATACATTGCATATCTTTACACAGCTGACATGAAAGGTATATACTTAAGTTTAAATCAGGGATATACCTACTTTAGAGATAAATTTGGCAGCAGACAAGCCAAAGTTGAAATAGAAAAAATGGCAGCAACACTTCGGGAATTAATATTCATACCAGAAAATATGAAAACTTACAGCATAGATTTAAAAGCAACAAAGTCTTTAGGAAAGGGTTATATGGCTGGACATATTGCTGGGAAATATTACGATTTAGAAAATATGCCTGGAGATGATACACTAATACTAGATTTGTTAGAACTAATCGATGTGTATGATGAGATTAATTTGCTAATTGGTAATAGAACACCTGAGCAATTCTATGATTATCTTGTAGCTAAAAAAGAAGGATGGGTTGATTCAGAGGATGAGGTAGACTCTACGATGCAAACTCAAGAGGAAACAAGTGAAGAAAACAACTTTGATGATGAAGAAGGGCCAATAGACAGACAAGAGCCTGTGGTAGATCGGGGAGGGAATATTAGGTTTTTGTGGAATCCAAAAGTAGCTATTCAAGCTTTAAAAAAAGCACAGTATAAATGTGAAATAAATGATGCTCATGAAACATTTATAGCAAAATCCTCAAATAAGCCATATGTAGAATCTCATCATTTAATACCAATTAGTAATAGTGCTATGTTTGGATTCTCTATTGATATTACAGCAAATATATGTAGTCTTTGTCCAAATTGCCATAGAGCTATCCACTCAGCTACAGATGAAGTAAAGCGGGAGATGTTAACTAAATTATATGAAAAAAGGAAAGAACGTCTAGAAAAGTCTGGCATTTATATAACTCTTGAGAAATTATTAAACTTTTATGGAATTGAATAATGTTATAGATTGCAGAATACTATCTTTGGCAGGATAAAACAAGGGGGCAGATAAATGTTAATAAAAGATTTAATAGAAGATACAATAGAAGATGATGTAGAAATAGACTATGAGATTTTTGAGAAAGAGGAAGAACAATATCAAATCTGGTTAGAACAAAAGGCACTATACGTAAGAGAATTAGGTATTAAAGTTAGATCTGGGTATTATGAAGTTTGGAATGAGGAAAATGAAGAGTATGATATTGATTTTGATTTTTATATGTTCTTTGATGCAACAACAAATGAGCACCTTTATGAAGAGGCTGGAAGTAGTTTAGGAGTATGCATTTATAATTATCTTAGAGGTGTAAGAAATGATGTAATTAATATGAAGGAAATCGAAGAGTTAGAGTGTGAAATTTGGTATTAAAATAATTATTGCTTGATGGGTCAAAAGTTTGTGTCATCATATAGCTGCAATTTTATATATGAAACAGAAGTTGACTATATATAGAATAGGTTATATTAGTATGAAGCCAAATTGTGATTATAGTATAAATCCTAATTGGCTTTATTATTTTATATATTAGTTAATATTACGGAAAATTGAGAATTTTACATATATAATAGAGTTAAGTTAAATCGGAGGATCTTATTACATGTGAGGTGATGATATGGCAAACTTAATACCTATTCAGTATCATAGGACTAGATATCCTGATGATATTAAGCCAAGGATATTAGAGGTAGCAGGGCATTTTGATATAAAACCTATTAAGGTAGATACTCCATATTCATTACATACTGTGAAGGAGTAAAATACTTGAAAATTGAAAGGATGAAGCGAAACTATGTTTACAGATATAAAAATCACAGTACCTAAAGATTGTGGTAATGCACCAAAAAAAAGAATACTAAAGGATTTTAATGTATCTTTAATAATGAAAGATTATACTACACTACTAGAAAATATCGCTGATGATATAACTTGGGATATTATTGGTAATGAAGTCATTGAAGGAAAAAGTGAGTTTATTAAAAAAATAGATGAACTATATAATGACAAAATCACTGAATTATTAATACATGACATTATCACTCATGGTTATGTAGCTTCTGCACATGGTAAGTTAATAGGAAGCAATGAATACCTTCATTTCTGTCATGTATTTAAATTTTCTGGTGCTAGTAAGACTGCAAAGATAAAGAAGATAACATCATATATAATTCCTGTAACATTTTAACAAGTATGAAGATGCTTATAGAAAAAGGGAGGAATAAGGGATTGGAATATAAAATAATGCTATTAGAAGATGATTCTGCTATTGCCCAACTTCTAAGCTCTCATATAGAGAAGTATGGATATGAAACTGTAATTGTGAAAGATTTTGATAGAATTTTAGATATATTTATTGAAAGCAACCCACATCTTGTTTTAATTGATATCAATTTGCCCAAATATGATGGCTATTATTGGTGTAGAAAGATTAGGCAGATATCTAAGATTCCTATCATAATAATTTCTGCTCGTGATAGTGAAATGGATCAGGTGATGGGGATAGAAAGTGGTGCAGATGATTATATTTCCAAACCTTTCTATTATGATGTGGTAATGGCTAAAATAAAAGGTCAGTTAAGACGTTGCTATGGAGTATTAGCTCCTGATGTATCAGGAGAAAGGAAACTTGAGCTTGAAGGGCTTACTTTGTACCCAGAAAGGCCAGAACTACACTTTAATAATAATTCTACCATGCTGACAAAGAAAGAAGCTATACTTGCAGAAACATTAATGCGTATGTCTCCCAGGGCAGTAAGCAGAGATACCCTTATGGAAAAACTTTGGGACGATCAGGCCTTTATAGATGAAAACACAGTAAATGTAAATGTGGCTCGTCTTAGGAAAAAACTTCAAGGGATTGGAATTAAGGAAGCCCTTGAAACTGTAAGAGGACATTGATATAGATTAAATGTAACCTGGGGGAAAAAGTGATGAAGATATTTTTATTTGATCATATTCCGTTTGTTTTATTATATCTTCTCAATATGTTATTTCTTTTTTTATTTTATAGAAATCTAGGTGGATTTGATAATTTAGAGAATACCTATTACTTTATATTTTTAAGCAATTTCCTTCTAGGAGTATTTTTGCCATACCGTTATTTTTCACATAAAAAGCTATATGATAAATTGACTAAAATGCCTTCTAATCTAGACGATACTATATCATCAGCAGGAACTACTCCCACCTCTAAAGCTGTTAACAGGTTACTTCGAGCACAATATAATCTATATCAAAAGCAAATCCAGATGTATAAGCGAAAACAGGAAGAACATTTGACCTTCATTCATCAATGGGTCCATCAAATGAAAACACCCGTATCAGTAATTCACTTAATACTTCAAGAAAGAGAAGGTGAGCTCTATATAGAGAATATCCAGCAAGAGTTAGAACGGATTAGTAGAGGGTTAAATATGGCTATGAATATGGCAAGATTCGGGAGCTTTGAACATGATTTTACTGTTGAGACTATTTTATTACATTCAATTGTAGCTGAAGTTGTAAATGAGCAAAAAAGGTATTTCATTCGTAAAAAGGTCTATCCAGAAGTTAGGATAGATTTAAACATGTCAGTTAAATCTGACCGAAAATGGCTCAAGTTCATAGTAGAACAATTGCTGGTAAATGCTATTAAATATACAGAAGGGGAAAACAAAAGGGTCATTATTTCAGCTTATGAAAGCATAAAAGGTAAAGTCTTAGAGGTTAAAGACCAGGGCGTGGGAATACCTAAAAATGATATCCGTCGAGTTTTTGAACCCTTTTACACAGGAGAGAATGGAAGAAAGTTTGGTGAATCTACAGGTATGGGTTTGTATCTAGTAAATGAAATATGTAAAAAGTTGGAACATCAAATAGAACTAGAGTCAAGACAGGGAGAAGGAACTACTATAAGAATTATTTTTACTGCTTAAATATTATTACATTAATGTAAGATTAATGTAATAATAATCGATAGCAGATGGTGCACAGACATCTTAAAATGTAAGCGTTTAATAATATATGTATTGAATAATTATAGGGATATCGCTATGATATCCCTATAACAGTATTTATTAAGCTTTACATATATTTTGTATTTGTTCATCCCAAGGCATCATTAGATCTAAGACCTTTGGGTTGGTTTTTAAATTGGTACCTGGTAATATTGACAGTATATGCTCTAAATACTTGTAGGGGCTTAGTCCATTGGCCTTTGCTGTTTCTACCAGTGAGTAAACAGTTGCACTTGCATTTGCCCCTTCAGGACTACCACAGAAGGTCCAATTTTTTCTACCTACTGTAAATGGTCTTATACTGTTTTCTGCAATATTGTTGGAGATGACACAGTTTCCATCTTCAAGGTAGGTTTCTAATTTATCCTTGTGGTTTAGGGCATATTGAAGGGCTGTTCCAATCTTTGATTTGGGAAGTACTTTCTTGTTCTCCTTTTCTGCCCATGACCAAAAGGCCTCTAGAATCGGTTTTTCTTTTTCTAGACGCTTGATTTTTCTATCTTCTGAAGATAGGTTTTTAAACTTTCTCTCCCAGTCAAATAGCTGGTTACAATATGCTATTCCTTTTGCTGGCAAGGTTGCCTCTGGGCTTTTCATGTCTTTAGGAAGAGCATCTGAGAAATATCTTCTCACATGGGCCCAACATAAGCAGTGATGGATATCTTTTACTTTGCCATATCCAGAGAATCCATCTGTATGGAGATATCCCTTAAATCCTTTGAGGAATTCTTTGGCATTGTCTCCAGATCTATTTGGTATATATTTAAATATTCTAATCCCTTTATCAGCATTAGCTGAAGTAGAGTATACCCACATGTATGATTTAGTGGTGTTTTTTCTACCCTCTTCATTTAATACTTGAACTGGGGTTTCATCAGCATGCAAATACTTATCCTTTAGTAGCTCTTCTTGTAGTTTTTCCACTACTGGACTTAACCATTCTTCTGATGCTTTTATGATCCAATTGGATAGGGTTGCACGACCTATTGGAAAGCCCATTTGTTTCCAATCCTTTTCTTGGCGGTAGAGTGGAACTGCTTGTACAAACTTCTGATACATTGTCCATACATTATCGAAGCAACAAAGTAGAATTTTAGATATTTTCTAGTAAGTTCATTAGTACCATTATTTATTGGGTTTACTAATGCAAGTTTACCTCTTGGAGTTACATTTAATTCTTAATATCTCCATCGCTTGTAGATTTAGCGTCCATAATTTTACTTGCATGCAAAATAAATTGGAGAATCGCATATTATTTGCAGTCAGTGCATTAGGATTTTTTATTAAAAAGATATGGGATGAAAAGAACAAAAAGAATATTGATTAAAAGTGCAAGGGTTGCTTCCAAAGGGAGCAATCCTTTCTTAAATTTAATGGAAAGGAGGGATTAGACAGGTTAGCCCCCTACCTTCCCCTTGAATAACCATCTGCCTAGTAATATAATCAGATGGTAGATTAGAAAAGTTAAGGGAAAAATATAGAATAAAAACTAAAAAATATAACTTTCCAATTAAGGCATAATTGCTGATGGAAATTTAGGGGTGGTAAGATGTTAGATGAAGTATATAAAGAATATGGGCAATATTTCTATGTACCAATGACCCAGGGATATAGTGTGGCTGTTCCTGTTACACTTGGGTGTAGTTGGGACAAATGTTTATATTGCGATTTGAACCATCATAATAGATTTAAATTCTTAGGATTGAAAGAATTAGATAATAGGTTAAAAATTTTGAATAAATATTATTCTAAAAGAAGAAAGCCTGTGGAAACAGCAAGTTTATTATCAATGGTAAACCCACAAGTAATTATAGTAGTTACTTTAGTAATTTTCAAAGACGCAAAATTAGTAGAAAAAATAAGAAATGGAGAGTTTAAAAGGTTAACCATATTGGAATCAATCAAAGAAGAAAAAATATTGCTGGAAAATTTACACATGAAAAATACTATATTCAATGCAACTCATAAGACCAATGCATTAATACTAAAAGGAAAATTACAGGAGCAAAAAGACTTATTGCTCAGCAAAATTAATAAGGCTATAGAAGAATATGATCGAAGAAGGACTAGGAATAAAGAGATAAACAGATGGAAGATTTGGTCTTTAGGGTAAGGCTTGGTTTTAGTAGAAGTGTAGCAGTTAAAGTATTTTTAATATCAATTAATTATTAGGTTTTATTGTTTTTAAATGTTTGGACAAATATAGACAAGATATTACAACTAATATATAATTATGATAACAGATTAATCAGATGAAGTGTAAAACTATTCTCATTAAAGAAAAAGCTTTTTTTATTGAGAAGGGTTTGCAAATAAGTGGAGGTTCTATTATGAACACATCAAAAACCTTAATTAGTCTTTATTTGGTTCTTGCTGTTATTCTAGCTCAATTTTTTGCAGCCTATTTATTTTCAAAGGGCAGAACTAGTTATCGCAAGGCGTTCTCAGCCTTGGTTTTATGTATTAGCCTATATTTATTTGGTTATTTAATGATCATTAACAATAGCAATTTGCAAGAAATGATTTTTTGGAATCAGATTCAATACCTAGGATTACCCTTTATTTCTGTACTATGGCTGATGGTTGCTCTTCTTTATACTAAAACCATCTATTCCTTAAAAATCAAGATGGCAGTTTTGTTTTTTTCTATTCCTGTAATAACCTTCTTTATGCGACTCACCAATTCCTGGCATCATCTTTTCTATACAAAGTGGGAAATCAGACAGTTTTCAGGCTATTATTCCTTGTATATGGAAAGAGGTTTATGGTACTATGTTAACATTTCTTATACCATATTGTGCTTGCTGCTTACCGTTATCATTTACCTCACAGGATACCTAAAGAATAAGGCTGGCTATACTAAATCCCATTTTTTAGTTTTTTTATTTGCTTCTTTACTACCTTTTATTGGTATTGTGTTGGTTATTTTTGCTTTTGATAATTGGAGCATCGATTATTCTGCTTTAATAATGCCAGTTTCTCTTCTTATTATTAGCTATGGAATTATAAAATACGATTTTTTGGAAATTAGAACTCTGGCCCGAGAAACTATCTTTGAGAACAACATTGTTGCTATGGTGGTATTGGGGCCAGGAAAGAGGATAATAGACTACAATAAGGCTGCGAAAAAGTTTTTTGAAGATATAAATATTCAATTGAACAATTATACCATAGAGCATATACTTGATAGAGAACCAAAATTGTTGGAAGTTTTCCAAAGTGAGAGTAGCTGTGATTTTTCTTTATTGATAAATGGGGAAGAACGGTTTTTTGAGATTGACGTGGTTCAATTGGGAGATACCTATAATGGGAACACTAGAATGCTTAAGTCTATCCGTGATGTTACTGAAGAAAGGAAGATACAGGAAAGACTTAAGGTGTTGGCTACCATAGATTCTTTAAGTGGCCTCTATAATCGAGCTGAATTTATGAACTTAGCCAAAAATGAGTTTGATTGGGTCAAAAGGAATAATGAGGAACTAGCATTGTTGATTATGGATTTGGACAATTTCAAGATTATAAACGACACCTTTGGACATGTTGCTGGAGATGAAGTAATTCGTGAAGTTGGACGAATTATCAAGACCGGTTTTCGAAAAACAGATATTGCCGGCCGCATAGGAGGAGAAGAATTTGCTGTAGTTTTAAAGAACACTTCTTTGGAAGATGCCCAAAGGATAGCTGAAAAGTTCAGGCAAACCGTAGCCAATAGAAAAGTGGTTTACGAAGGGCAGGAAATCACTTTTACCATAAGCATTGGCCTTGCAGGAGTCTTTGGCAACTCCGATGATATCAAGGATATTGGTGATATTTTGAAGAGGGCAGATGGCGCCCTATATAAGGCAAAAGCCAATGGGCGAAATCGTGTTGAAACTTATAGTCCAAGTAGAGAAGTGGATTTTTGATTCCAGTGATGTATAAATAATAAAAGGAATGACATATTTTTATTACCAGATTGGGTCATGTGGGGTGTCTAGCTTTAACAGGGCCTTAGCATTTTCACCGTTTACAAGGGCTTGGTCTATCTGGTTTAAGCCTGACTTAGCAACATCTTCAATGTATCTTGTCATAGGTATTAATGGGTAGTCACTTCCAAACAATACTTTATCTAAAATCCCTATTTCTTTAGCTACTTTATATATTCTGTTATCGTATAGGAAAGGAGAAGCTGCAGTATCATAATATACATTTTTATTTTGCTCTCGTATCTCCGGCATTAATTCATAGAACAATAGGCCACCTCCCCAATGGGCAAATATGATTTTAAGATCTGGAAAGTTGTATGCAAATGCACTAGCCTTTACAGCAGTAGTGTCGGTTTTTCCACTATAATGATGGCCTACAGCTTCATTGGTATGGACCATCACAGGTAAATCCCTTTCTATACAGGAATTGCATAAAGGTGACATTTCTTTTAAATCAGTAATATCAAAATCCTGCCCATAAGGGAATATTTCTCCAACCCCTGTTAAGCCCATATTTATACACCTATCGATTTCCTTTTCAACCTCAGAAGATGTAGGAACTAATGCCATATATCCAATAAGCCTATCTGGAAATTTTTTAATAGCATCTGCCACATAGTCGTTAACATATCTACATAGGCCCATATCCTTAAAACCAAAACCAAATATAACAGCCTTATCCACATTGGAATTTTCTAGCTCCATGACAACTTCCTCTGCTGTAGCAAATTTATTTACTGGACTTTCACTTAAAAGCTTAAAGTATGGTTCCTTCTCACCAATTTTTTCCCAAGTCTTTATAATGTCAGGAGGTGTTACATGTACATGAAAATCTATCTTCATAAAATCACCCTTTTTGATAATTAATATATCAATTATTATATTTGCTGTAAAGAGGTAGCGCATACAGGTATTAAACCTTATTTAAAATACTCGATTATATCATCTTCTTTAATACTAATCCCTATATCATTAATTATGAGTTGCTTTTCTTTACTATTTTCTTCAAATTTGAATGATATATTACCTCCATAATCTGTATATTTATTAGATTTGCATCCCACTTAGTTTTTTAAGATAATCAGGGAATTAATTTATTTCCTTTTTTATGTAGAGATAATTGACATATCAATATAATTATTGTACTATTAATATAGACCACCAGGTCTAGACCGGACGGTCTAATTATAAGAGTATAATAAAAATGGAGGCAAAACTTAAAGGGGGATCAATATGGCAAACTATAAGTTGAGAAGATATGATAAAGTATTGGCATGGTTCTTTGGATTAATGATATTATTATTTTTAATTTTAGCATTTACAAGCGAAGCTTTTTTCAATTGGGCATACGATAGACATCAGAATCAATTGAGTTGGTATATTAGACCATTGTTTTTAATTCCCTATTGTTACTTTGCTTATAAGAGAAGCTGGGCAGGTATATTAGGGACTATGTTTGTACTGCTAACTAGCATGTTTTGGTTTCCTAAACCTGAAGTTGTCAGCGAACAAGTTAAATTATTTTTAGAAATGGAAAAGGAATATTTAACTGGCCATTGGGGCATAGGAAAAATATTGCTTTCATCTTTAGTGCCTTTTTCCCTTGCAGCCTTAGCCATGGCTTTCTGGAAAAGAAGTATATGGATTGGAGTAGCCGTACTTATACTTATAGCTGTAGCTAAGATGACTTGGAGTGTAGTTTTTGGAGGAGAGGCTGGCAAATCAATTTTTGTACCTGCTATATTAGGTCTAATTATATGCATAGCTTTTGTCTATATTGGATATAAAAAGATGGAGAAGTCTAGAGAGTAAATTTCACAAACTTATATTCAGCTTTGTATATCTAGTACGTTAAGATAGAAGTGTGAGAGGAATTTCAATAAATATTTACCAAAATACTTTCCATTAGTCCATCCTTCACCATTAAATGTAGGCTGGTTTAAAAGGAACTCCTGGTTTGAAAGTGATGTTTTACCGGTACTGAAAAAGATAGTAAGGAATTGTTTAGATAAAGAATAGTTGGAGTATTAGAGTTTAAATTGAATAATTTGGTGTTTTTATTCCCCTGGACATTTAGTTTAGGGGAATTTTTGTAAGACAGTACAAGTTAAACTACCTTAATCTATTAATAGCTTGTAACAGGATGTAATTTTCGGAATATATTATTACTGTACAAGCTTAATATTTTTGAAGGGAAGTGTTTTTATGGCAGCAACAACCTATTATTAGATAACTTATTAATAGATAATGGTCTAGGAGTAGTTATAAATCAAGGAAGTGATTCTTTAGCTATTGGAAATATAGTCAAAGGTACTAAAACAGATACTAACATTATATTTAATGGATATAGGAATTTCTTTGCAAGTGAAAACTATATTATATTCAATCGTCAAGAAGGGATTGAGAATAATAGTCAATTTGGAATGTTTTTAGATAATATAATAGCATACAACTCAGATACTGGTGTGATACTTGGTACAACTTCTGAAGGAAATCTTGTATTAGATAACAAACTGGTATGTAATATTCCAAGGAATATCGAGGATAGAGGGGTTGAAAACAATTTAATAAATAATCTAGACAAACCATGTGAGCTTTGCCAATCTCCAATTGAAGTTTGTAACCATTGTCAGAGAAAAAAATAAATAATCTTAGATGGTAAATAGGCTTTACCCTTATCCGTGATGAAGCCATAGTACTACTAGTGAAGTAGTGAAGAAATCAAGGAAGCAGCAGCCCTATTTATAGGGTTTGTCTGCTTTTTTGATTAGAAAACAAAGTATTATTGACAACATTTTTTACGGATATGATCGGCAAAATTCAACAAAATACTTTGTTAAAAATATATTGAACATTAAAATTTTTTGTAATATAATGAAATTGAGGAGGGGATTTACATTAACTTAATAAAATATTAAAGGGTTAAATAGAGTTTATTTTTTGCATTACATTTAATTAAGTGATAGGTATTGGGGAGGAAAAATGGACTATAAGGAATATCTAAATAATGTGGAGAGAAAGCTAAAAAGTTATTTTGACATTGAAAGGGACTATGACTTAAATGGTTATCCATTGGATTTATATGCTAAACATCATTTTAGGAATGAGAGATACGTTTTATCAAAGAAATTTGTTGTATATGGCCAAGAAAATAATGAGTACATATTTATCAAATATTTTGAAGAAGTAGGAGAGATTAGCTTAAAGGAGTATATAGACTTTTTAGTCAAGTCTATTGATATATTAGTTGAGCCTGATAATGATCATATGTCAAGTGTTATTACTGGGGTATTACTTACAAATCATAAACCCAAGATAGAAGTCATAGAAACCATAAAAAAATTTAAATATCATAAGGGATTTGCATTTGGCTTTAAAGGTTGGGTGGACATAAGGCTGATTTTGGTTACTATGGATGGTGAATGTATAGTAACAAATAAAAAGGGAAAGGAGGTCAGTAGTGTTTATTGTATTCAATAGTTAATGATTATTAATTATTGAATATCAATATTAGTTAAATATTTTCAGGAGGTGTGTTTATGAGTTCACTAGTGTTGATCATAGGTAGCATAATCATATTTCTAGTGGCATATGCTACTTATGGTGCTTGGCTTGCTAAGAAATGGGGAATAGACCCAACTAGAAAAACGCCAGCTCATGAAATCAATGACGGAGTAGACTATGTTCCCACAAATCCTGGTATTTTGTTAGGCCACCACTTTGCATCTATAGCTGGCGCAGGACCAATTAATGGACCTATTCAAGCTGCAATATTTGGATGGGTTCCAGTATACCTATGGATTATGATCGGCTGTATATTCTTTGGTGCACCACATGACATGGGGTCATTATTTGTTTCTATTAGAAATAAAGGTAAATCCATAGGAGAGGTAATTAAAGACACCATGGGGGATACAGGTAAAAAGCTATTTGCAATATTTGCTTGGCTAACCTTATTGTTAGTAATAGCAGCATTTGCAAATATAGTCGCAACTACATTTGCTAATACTCCTCAGGCAGCAACATCTTCAATACTATTCATGGTTCTAGCTGTTATCTTTGGCTATGCTGTATATAGAAAGGGATTGGACATTAAGATCGGAACGGTTATTGGAGTTATACTTCTATTCTTATCAATATGGTTAGGTACTGTAATTCCACTGGAATTAAGCGTTAATACTTGGATAGTTATTTTAGCAATTTATATTTGGATTGCATCTACAGCTCCAGTTTGGATATTATTACAGCCAAGGGATTATTTGAATTCTTACTTATTATATGCAATGATAATTGGAGCTGTACTAGGTATCATTTTGTACAATCCAACTATAAGACTAGATGCTGTAACTGGATTTGAAGTAAACGGACAATACTTATTCCCAATGCTATTTGTAACAGTAGCTTGTGGTGCTATATCAGGATTCCATTCATTAGTAGGATCTGGTACATCATCTAAGCAATTAAATAATGAAAAGGATGTAAGGCTTATAGGCTATGGTTCTATGCTTATAGAAGGTTTGTTAGCTGTTATAGCAATGATCACAGCAGCATACTTAGCTCAAGGAGAATTCCTACCAAAATTACAGGAAATCGGACCTTCAAACGTGTTTGCAGAAGGTGTAGGAATATTTATGTCTAAGTTTGGTGTTCCTTTTGAACTAGGTAAAACATTTGTTGCATTGGCAGTATCAGCTTTTGCTCTAACAACCCTTGATACAGCAACAAGGCTTGCAAGATTTATATTCCAAGAATACTTCGAAGACCCATCAAAGGAAAAACAATCACCTCTTACAAATATGTATGCTTCCACAACCATAACAGTTGTATTAAGTTGTTTACTAGCAGTTGCTGGTTGGAGTAAAATATGGCCAATATTTGGTTCCGCTAACCAATTATTAGCTGCACTAGCCCTAATGGCAGTTGCATTGTGGTTGAAGAAATCTGCAAGGAAATTTAGCATGTTGACCATACCAATGGTATTCATGCTAATAGTAACACTAACGGCTCTAGGATTCTTAATAAAGGCTAACCTAGAAACTGGTAATTATATAATGGTAGTATTCCCAGTACTACTATTTATACTTGCCATTGTACTTGCTATACAAGGATACAAAATACTATTTGCTAGTGACGAAGCCAAGATTGCTGGAAATGAATAAAGGCAGTCTATCTATACTTAAAGTGGGATCTATTTAGATCCTGCTTTTTTTTGGAAAAATACTAGAAGGATTTTACATGTATCTTGTAATCCTATCACTATTTTGAGGGAATAGGGTGTTGTCAATGTAAATGCTTTTCTTTAAAATTGTGAATAAAAAAACCCCCGATAAGGTGGCTATTTGCTTATTTGTCCCTTATGAGTATACATGGATTATGGTTTAGGAACAAGCATAGAATGATTGCACTTTTTATCACAACAACGGTAATTAGAGTAGTATTCATAATCGTGATGAAGAAATGTTGCTTTACCACAAACAGGGCAACGGGGGTATTTAGGCACCTTTTTAGGCGTTGGTCTATCAGGAGCAAATTGGTGATTACATTTACGGCAAAGGTATTTTTGATAACCATCTCTATCTTTGCCATAGCGATAAAAAGAATCTTTATTATTGCATTTTGGGCACTTAATTGGTAC
>Ga0209537_1003267_pt1 | contig 15030 bp, 15 predicted proteins | sample BioPla4DNA1_FD_187698 | JGI IMG/M metagenome (GOLD analysis project Ga0209537, IMG submission 187698) | Biogas fermentation microbial communities from Germany - Plant 4 DNA1 (SPAdes) (version 2) | ecosystem: Engineered > Bioreactor > Anaerobic > Digestate | place: Bielefeld, North...
TGTCATGCCCGAAATCTTTAATCGGAAATCTACCGAGGGGTATTTTATCCTCTCATTAGTTTTTGTTCTTCTGCGTTTTCAGTTTCTTTCTTTTTTGCTTACGCCGTAGGCTGTCTGTTTTTTTCTCTCAGTAGTTCTTGTTTTTTTCATTCTGCCTTTCTCACTTTTGTTTAGTGCTGCAGGTAGTTCTGTTTTTTTCACTCTTCCGGGAGTCAGCCATATGGGATTTTACTCCCTTATAGTTCTCTTCTACGCTGTGGGCTGCTTTTTCTAAACTTTTATTATGTAGAGGAGTTATGATTTCCCTTCTAAAAAACCATTTTCTTCTTTTTCTATTGTTACCTCTACTATTTCTCCCTCTTCGGGGTTTCCTCTAAATTTAACTGGTATATAATTTTCAGAATACCCTGAGCCCATCCCATCCTGTACTGATTCTACTAAGACTTTCAGCTTTTCACCCAGGAAAAGGCGGTGATAATTTTTTTGAGTTTCCCTGGCCACTTCCCGGAGAATTTTTTCTCGGTTTTTTTTCTCTTTTTTGGGGATTCCCTTTTCTTTTTCCCAGAGGAAAGCTGGCGTTCCCGGGCGAGGAGAAAACACAAAAATGTGAGTTCGAGAAAAGCCTACTTCTTGAGAAAAGCTGATGGTGTTTTCAAAATCCTCTTTTTCTTCTCCGGGAAATCCCACTATGATATCAGTGGAAATGGCGACTGCAGAACAGTAGCTGCGCAGCAGAGAAACAAGATCTCGATAATAAGCAGTGTCGTAGCCTCTCCTCATGCTTTTCAAAACTCGGTCGCTACCACTCTGCAGAGGAAGGTGAAAATGAGGACAAACTCTATCTTGCAGCGAAAAGTAACGCTTAATGAATTCTTCATCCAGCAGGAATGGCTCAAAAGAGCTCAACCGAAAACGCACCAGAGTGGTATTGTCCACCAACTCTTCTAAAAGGTTGATGAGCTCCTTTTCTCCTCTATTTTTTCCGTAATAGCCTAAATTCACTCCACAAAGGACTATTTCTCTTATTCCTCTTCTCTCAAGTGCTTGAGCTTGCCTTATAATTTTTTCTTTTTTCTCGCTTTTTATATTGCCTCGAAGGTGGGGAATTAAGCAATAGCTGCAGAAATGATCGCAACCATCTTCTATCTTGAGCCAGACACGAGCTCGAGAGGGGAGGGGGTATTCAGCAAGAGTAAACTTTTTCCCCCACCATTTTCCCACTAAATTTAAAATTTCTTTTTCTTTGGGAAAATCGGGTAACAAAAAAACCGGCTCCTCAAATGGATTTTTCTCCTCCTGAGAGATCAGGCGGGCATAACAGCCGGTCAATATTACTCGAGGGGCAAGGTTATTTCGCAAGACTCTGTTTACCAGTTGTCGAGTTTTGTTTTCTGCTTCTCTGGTCACTGCACAACTGTTCACTATATACAGGTCAGCTTTCTCTCCAAAATTTACCACTTCTATTCCTTCCTGGGAAAAAGTGGTGGTTAATATATCGCTTTCCACCTGATTTACTTTACATCCTAAAGTCTTTATCGCTACTTTCATGTGTCCTCCAGAAAAGAAGTTACTACTGAGGCAGAAAAAAGGCTGGCTGTTTCACTCCGCAAAATTTTTTTACTTAACTTTATACGTTTCCCCTGGGCTTTTTTTAAAATTTCTTCTCTTTCTTCTCTGGTCAAGTCACCTTCTGGTCCTATCACTATTTGAAAACTCCTCTCTTTTCTCTCCTGGAGAAAAGACCAGAGAGCTTCATTTCCTTCCGGGTCGGCTAAAATCACTGTTCCAGGAGAATTACTAAGGGAAAATATAAAATCTTCCCATTGCTCTAAAAATATCAAATCAGGGAAAATTGTTCTCCCTGATTGTTTGCAGGCACTCAGAACGATTTTCTCCCATCTTTCCATTTTTTCTGGAGGGATAGTGCTTTTAAGTGAACGATGGGAGGAGAAAAAACCTATCTGTGATACTCCTATCTCGGTCAATTTTTCTACTACCCAGTCCATCCGGGAGGGACTTTTCAAAACGGCTTGCCACACCACAAGATCAAAACTCCGCTTTTCTTCCCCTACTTTTTCTTCCACTCTTATCTGGGCTCTCCCTCTTTTTTCTCCCTCATAAATTCCCCGAAATAAGTTTCCTTTTCCATCGGACAGGAAGACAGAAGAACCAGGTTTTATTCTTTCTACTAAGAGATGATGGCTCTCCTCTGGAGAGAGTAAAATTACTTCATTGGTTACCAAAGGAGAGTAAAAGAGGAAACGACTCATTATTACTCAGGGCGATTAAAAGCCTCCTTTAAGCGCTCAAATACTCCGCTTTGTTTGCGATTGTCACCGTTTCCTTCGAGGCTGTTTTCTACTCGCTCCAGTTCCATAAGCTTTTCCAGAGCCTGTCGGTGCTCCAGAGTTAACCGACGAGGCATACGGAGTTTGACTCTGATTATTTGATCTCCCCGGCTACCAATCCGGGGGTCAGGTAATCCCTTACCTCGCAGACGCAATGAAGCTCCGCTTTCAGTTCCAGCAGGAATACGGATCTTTTCTGTGCCTCGCAAGGTGGGTATTTCTACTTCATCGCCCAGAACCAATTGAGGATAACTCAGCTCCAGATCATAATAGAGGTCTGAGCCTTTTCTCTCCAGAACTGGATGAGGTTTGACCTTAATGTGAACATATAAGTCACCCGGTGGTCCTCCATTTTCTCCCGCTTCTCCCTCTCCAGCCACACGTAAGCGGTAACCGCTATCCACTCCAGCGGGGATCTTGATTTTAATTTTTCTCTCCTTTTTGAGCTTACCGCTTCCTCGACAAGACGAACAAAGGTCTTCTGCTATCCATCCCCGACCCTGACAATAAGAGCAAGGTCGAGAGGTAACCACCGAACCGAACAAGGAAGTTTGGGTATGACGAACTTCTCCTTTTCCCTGGCAATGAGGACAGGCAACTTTTTTCTTTCCTCCTATTCCCTGGCAATCGGAACAAATCTCTGTCCGGGAGAAAGAAATCTCCTTTTCCACTCCTCGAGCTGCTTCTTCAAATTCTAAGGTAATTTCTATTTTTATGTCCTGCCCTTTCGTTGCTTTGGGGCGGCGCTCTCTACGATACTGAGTTCCTCCACCAAAGAAGAAGTCAAAAATATCGCCAAAGTTAGAAAAATCAGCAAAGGGGTCAAAATCTGCTCCAAATCCCCCATAGTTTCCCTGATTAGCTCCTTCAAAAGCAGAGTGGCCAAAACGATCGTAAGTAGCTCTCTTTTGCTCATCAGATAACACCTGATAAGCTTCGTTAATCTCTTTAAATTTTTCTGCCGCGTTGCTATCTCCTTGATTGACATCAGGGTGATATTGACGAGCCAGGCGACGGTAGGCTCTTTTTATATCTTCTGAGGTAGCGTTTCTGCTTACTCCCAAGACTTCGTAATAATCTCGTTTCATAGCTTTTCACCTTTTTTAAATTCGCTCCCTATTATACTACAAATCATAGTTAACCACAAAGAACGCTGTAATGTTCCCTTCTATGGAAAATTTTTTCAAGGAGAGAGCTATGAGGGTTCCCGCTGTAGTACGGGAATATATTTTCCCGGCGCAATTATTTTAGTTTTTTCTCATTTTTTTGTTTTTTTATTTTAATCTCACGCTGTAAGTTGTTTTGCGCTATAATTTGGTAGTTTTTCTTAACATAATTTCAAACCTATTGTATAATTCAATAAATGAAGATTTTAGCCGTAAGCGATCGGATAGACCCCCGAGTTTATAGTGATTTTTGCCAGGAAAGGTTTAAAGACGTAGAGTGCGTCATTTCCTGCGGAGACCTTCCTGAGCACTATCTTGACTTCATAGTTACCAATCTCAACGTTCCCCTCTTTTTTGTCCATGGAAATCACGACCCCTCGGGGGGAAAGAGGATATTGGCCGGAGGGACAAATTTAGATGAAAAAGTGATTACTTACCAGGGAATAATTATCGCTGGGTTAGAGGGTTCCTACTGGTACAATGGAGGCATCCATCAATACACCGAAAGAGAGATGTATTTTAAATACCTGCGGTTACTTCCCTCACTCCGGTGGTGTAAAATCCGCTATGGAAGGTTTTTAGATATTCTGGTAACCCATGCTCCTCCCCAGGGGGTTCATGAGGGAAGCGATCTCGCTCATCGGGGTTTTTCCACCTTTACCCATATCATCAAAAAATATCAACCCCGTTACCACCTCCATGGCCACGTTCACATCTATGACCACAATCAAAGTCGAGAAGACCAGCTTTTTAATACCCGGGTTGTCAACTGCTACAACTATTGCATAATCGAGATAGATCCTTCTGAACTTTCCCCTAAGACCAGAGTAGCACTCTGAAGCTAAAAGCCAGTATTTGTCTCCAGAATTGTGGCATTTTTAATCATGGCCAGAAAGACCTCGCCATCTGGTTTAGTGGTGTATATTTTGCAGAACACATAAATCATGTGAAGGTTAAGGTCTCGTGAATATAATATACCGGTATTCACAGATTGGAGAGGAATGGAAGTTGTTTTTCATACTTTGGTGCTTCAGAATCTATCATCAAAATCTTTCTCCCTTTGCTCTGGACCAAGAAATTACTGCGAAGGGGGGAAAAAGGGGAGAAATCGCTATAAAAGCCTATGACAAGTCAGTTACCAGTTGCTTTCGAGCCTCGAGAGCTTAACTAAAGGCTTTTTCTGAATGAGGTTCTGGTTATAAACAATGCTGAAGCTGAACAGAGAGAGATTTAAAAGCTAATATAACAGAGGAAAATAAAAATATTCTAAAAAGGGATGTGACGCTCCTCAGTGGGCTTTGTTTTTATATTTTCTGCCTTTTGTTTTTGTCCTTTTTTCAGGGGTTTATAGGGGTCTACCCCTACGATCGGGGTTATAAAGGGGAAAGTTCAAGACCTATAAAGATAAACATGTATCTTGAGTATAAGAAGGAATTATGTTCTGTAGAAGGCATGATTTTTCAAATAGCCTTAACGATTCATTGACAGAGAAAAGCATAAAATATAAAATAGTAGCAAGTAAATCAGGATTTTGGGCATGCGCCCGTAGCTCAATCGGATAGAGCGACGGCCTCCGGAGCCGTAGGCTGGAGGTTCAAATCCTCTCGGGCGCGCCAGCCTTCACAGAGCTATTTTCGCCTTCTCTACTCTCTCTAAAAACCCCTGAGTCCAGTGACTATAAAATCCACTCCCAGAAAGAGGCGATTTCTGTGGGGCAAGTAGTAAAACTTCCTCAACTCGAAAGCTGGAAAATTTCTTGGAGCTATTTCTGTTTGAAAAGAAGGCTGAAGGTAAAGCTCCGAGAACTATCCACAATTATAAGTTTCATGTCTCAAGCTTTTTTAAACGCTTTGCGCTTAGAAAAAGAGCTTAGAGCTTCCATCCTCAAGTATTTCTCCGATGATATTAAACCTGCTACTTTTAATTTTTGCCGAAAATACCTTAAAGCTTTCTTTGATTTTTTAGTGAGGGAAAACGTTATTGAGAAAAATCCGGTAGCCTTTATTTTGCTTAGTTTCTCCTTAATCTGCTTTTCTTTTTTCATGGCGTATTCTCCTTTTAGAAATTAAGGTGATATTTTTTCTTTGAAATTTCACCCCAGTATTGCCGCCTGTTTTTGTTTTCATTTGGCCATACGCAACTTTTGATTATAACTCCTCAGCAGAAGAAGAGAGGTTAAGTTTCCCTTTCCGGGGAAAGTGTTTATTGAGATGCTAAAGCGGATTTTCAGGGTCTGAGGAGCATAGAGTTTGCTGGAGAAAGATGTTTCTCCCGTTCACACCATTAAAGAAAATGTTTTTGCATATATTGGCACAGGACTCTTTATCCCGTAGTTCTGGAATTATTAATTGGTTAGGGAGATAGAACCTGACTTTCTTTAGAAGTCATCGGCTTTTTATTCTGGAAAAGATGAAAACCAGCGTAAAGAGCATAAACATATAGAAGAAGGTTAGATAGAGAAATGGCTAAAACATAAGGGCTATACCGGGACAGGTGGAAAACATTATACCAGCTATAAAGGAGCACTAACCCCACGTTTAGGAAATGGGTTATGCTAAACCCTGAATAAGTGAGCAAAATCCGGCGATGGGGAAAATAAACAAAAACGAGAAGAGCCAGAATCAGAGCCGGGTATAGATAGCGCTCGTGCATTTTAGAACTAAACATAAAAATAGAACTGATGAGGAAAAAACTTAAAGGATAGATTTTATAGGGGTTTTTCCACCGGAAAAATAAAAAAGCCCCAGTTCCTGATATAGTTAAGAGAAAGATATAGCCCCAGGTTTTATAGTTGAGAAAAAGAAAAGGATGAGTTTCCTCTACCCAGTTCCCTCCGGTTAGAGCAAAAAAGTTAAAAGCATTGAGTGAAGCATAAGGATAAGAAGAAATAGTTCCCTGGTATTTCTGAATCAGCCAGTAGATTCCATTTCCCCAGGAGAAAGGAAGAATCACCAAGAAAAGTACCACCAATCCAGAAACTACACCCTTAAAGAAGGTTTTCCAGTTTTTATTTTCTAAAAGCGCGAAGAGTAAAATAGGGAAAAAGAAAAGGGCTTGAGGCTTTACGAGGAGAGCATATACCATAGTAGATGAGGCAAGGGGAAAACGTTTTTCCTCTATGAACCACAAAGAAAGAAGCACGAAGAAAGTAAAGAAAGAATCGACCTGTCCCCAGACAGCAGAATTGATAAGGATGGCAGGGTTAAAGAGATACAAAATCAAAAGGAGAGAAAGAGAAAAGTTAAGTTTGGCTTTTCGAGCAGCACAGAGGAGCAAATATCCGGTAGCCAGGTCGGTAATCAAAGAGGGTAATTTTACCAGGAGGAGGAAGAGAGGAGAATTGAAATCTAGATTAAATAGCAACCGAATTTTCCCGATAGGGTATAAAACTAAGATATATCCTGGAGGGTAGTCGACGAACATATCGCTTGAGTAAAACCGAGAAAATCCTACTTTTGCTACCTGGTCTGCCCATCCTTTAAAACACCTTACATCGGTGACATATCCAGGAATAAAGGGAGCGAGTAAGAGGCGAGTCGCTAAGGCTAGCAAGAAAATAATGAGCAAAACAATAGATTGTTGCTGCTCTTTCTGGTTTTCCATTTTGTCCTCATCGAAAAATAAATAGCGCTTCATAAGATTATTTACGTTTTTATGGTATTTTACCATGCAATTCATAGTCAGCCATAGTTAACCGCAAAATCCATGGTAATGTTTCTTTTTATGCTTTATTCATTTTTTGTGCCAGGGCATTACTATGGCAATTTATTCCGGGGCGTCATCGTGAGGGTCGTATATTCCTTCCCGTGACAACCCTGGATTTTCTTACTATTTTTGTGGGAGAGATAAGGAGAGGAGTAAGCTGTTGCAAATAAGATTATTGTGGAAACTTCACCCTCACCCTAACTAAAAATGAGGGAAAGGAAAAGGAATCAAGGGAGAAGGAAAAACAGGGGTCTCCCTTCAAGGGCTTCCCCTTCTGTCATGCCTGAAATCCTTAATCAGGCATCTACTGAGGAAGACGCATTTCCTTCCTCAGTAGATTTTGTTTTTCATATTTGTCGTTTTTTTCAGGGGGTTATGAGGGGGCGGCGTCCCCTTATAGTACTTTCCTGTCATTCCCGAGCGCTTTAATCGGGAATCTAAACATTCTTGTCTTTAAGTAATATAGATATAGATTCCTGATAAATACATTCAGGAGTGACACCTAAAGGGTGATAAATACATTTAGGATGACGGACAGGAGAAGCGATAAAGGATTTACTCCTTATTGTAAATAACAGATTTTGCGGGATATTATGATTCGATTTTACCGGCTATGAGAGTTTAGCGGCGGATTGAATTTAATGGTATAGATGAGATTATCATCCTCTATTTTAGTGCTAACGTTGTAAGCTACTTTTTCTGGAGTATAGATTTTTACTTCTATAGAGGGTCGATTAAAATTTATGTTTTCTAAAGCGGCACCGTAAGGGAAATCCATCTGGAGTAGCTCCGGGTTTTTCACTGGTTCATCAGGTGATAACGCTCTCCATTCTACCTTTTTAATTAAATGGTGATCAGGTTCAATAACCTGATTATCGTATTTCTTGGTGGTAACGCCATAAATGCGCATAGAAATGGAATCTCTCTGATAGTCGACAATGGTTAGAGGTTTTTTGAACCCACCTGCCAATATCTGGTCAGGAGCAACTTTTAAGTTGAGAATTATATCTTCACCTTGCAAGGAGACTTTCTCGAGGAGAAGGCTCCAGGAGCTAACGGCTCCGAAAGCTACATCACGTTGCAAATACATCTGCGTGCGAGATAATTCCTTCTCTTCCAGATTGTAACGGAGAAGATAAGGGAAATCGTAGTCACCGGTATCGCCGCCTCCTTTAGCAATGAAAATGATCTCGTTGTCCTCAATTTTTTCCACCCGGGCATTTTCTATAAAAGAAACAATCCAGTTTTTTTGTCCTGTATAGGTATTGCAGAGCCAATAATCATAGTCCCTATACCATACATTTTCTAATAGGATGTAGTTATCTCCTACTCTCCACAGCCTTTTTATTTCTCCTTTTGCATCAGGTGCTAGAGCAAATTCTTCTTCAGCCTGGTGAAGTATTTTCTCTAATTGAAGAAGCCAATTTTGGGTAGAAATTTCTACTGTTTTAGTTTCCTCGCCCCAGTGTACTTTAGCTCCCAGGGCTTCAGCTACCCATCTTGCGGGAACCATAACTCTCCCATTAATAATTTGGGGTAGAATATCAGTGTTTATCTCCTCGCCATTAACTGAAAGTTTAATAGGCTGGTTAGCTAAAGTTACTTGAGGAATAGAAAATACAATAATTGAGACTGCTATAAGAAGAGATATTGCCAACATCAGTTTTGGCTTCAACATAAACTTCCTCCTCAGGGAAATAATAAGGAACTACTAACTTTACATTTTAGCTTCAGTCATTGAATCTTAACACTGGAAAGATTTCCAGTAAAGAGGAAAGTTGCCTCAATGTGCTTATTCTGCGATAATGTCACCCTGAAAATTAAAGGGTGGAGTGGCTAATCTTCAGGAAAAGTAGAAAAGAGGGGCTGTTAAGCTGTTCCACTTTTTACGTCAAGAATTACAAATAAAGTTCAGGAAAAAAGAGAAACCGATAAAATTCCTCCATCTTTACAAAAAAGAGTTCTTTTTGTTTTTTTCCTTGATAAAATAGGTATAAAATAGGATAAGATAAGTCAAAGAGGTGGGGAGAATGGATAGAGTCATTTTATGAATCCAGAAAGAGTAAGGCATTATCTCGATTCTAAACTAGCAGAGGGAATATTTTGATGATTAAGAGAACCGGAAAAAGACGGAGCAGTAATGCTGGAGAAAATTCTCACCTATTACGGGAAGGGCACAAGAAATTTTGGCTGAAGACCTTTCTCCCCGGGAGCGAGAAGAAGTGTTAGAATTTCTCTATCAGTGTTTGATGGGAAAAAGGATATTTGTTTTCAGTACTACCCCTCAATTTGGTAGGAAACGTTTGGAGAAGGATCCAGAAGGAGTGATAGTTACCAGTCACTACTCGGTGTCGGAGGGTAGACTGGCTCGGGTGGCAGCAGAGTACGTAGGGGGATGTGGAGCAGGTAGAGCTTATTATGCTCTACAACCTGATGGGGTAATTACTCCTTGTGTGTTTATGCCTATTGCTTTAGGAAATATTATAGAACAACCTTTCTTCCAGATCTGGAGAGAGTCATCAGTGTTAAAAGAGGTGAGGAATAGAACCCTTTATTGGGGACATTGCGGAGAGTGTGATTATCAGCTGGTTTGTGGAGGATGTCGAGCTCGAGCTTATACTTATTTTGAGGATTATTTGGCTCCTGATGCGGGTTGTAAGTTCAATCAAGAGTTTTGGGAAGAGATAGAAAAAGAAGAGCCTTATCTGGCAAATTTTTAATTTGATTGAAGAGGTGAAAGATGGATAACAGTTTTTACGTTACTACTCCTATTTACTATGTAAATGACGTTCCTCATATCGGTCATGCTTACACTACTTGTGCTGCTGATGTTCTGGCTCGCTATTATCGCTTGCGGGGGTATCAAGTCCTTTTCTCTACCGGTACCGACGAACACGGACAAAAGATAGAAAAAGCCGCTCGGGATTTGGGAATCACCCCTCAAGAGCTGGTAGATAAAATGGTGATTCGTTTCCAGGATTTGTGGAAGAAAATGAATATCTCTTATGATGAGTTTATCCGTACCACTGACCCTCGCCACATAAAGGTGGTGCAAGATTTTTTCCGCTTATTAGATGAGCGGGGCTACATTTATCTCGGAGACTATGAAGGATGGTATTGTGTCCCCTGTGAAACTTTCTGGCCGGAAAGCCAGCTGGATGAGCGCTTGGTTTGTCCCGATTGCGGGAGGTCTTTAGAGAAATTAAAAGAAGAGAGCTATTTTTTTGCTCTTTCCCGCTTCCAGGAGCCACTTTTACAATATTTGGAAAGCCATCCCGATTTTATAATGCCCGAAAGCCGGCATCACGAAATTGAAAGTTTTGTAAGAGGGGGGCTTAAAGACCAGAGCATCTCTCGTCTGGGGCTGGAGTGGGGGATACCGGTTCCTTCCGATCCTAGTCATACTCTTTATGTATGGTTCGATGCTTTGGTTAATTATTTAACGGTAGCGGGCTGGGGAACTTCGGAAGAGAAATTCTCTAATTTCTGGCCTTATGCCTATCATCTGGTGGGTAAAGATATTCTTCGCTTTCATGCTGTTCTCTGGCCCGGGATGCTCATGGCTGCATCTTTACCTCTCCCTCGCCGGATATTCGCCCATGGTTGGTGGACGGTAGAGGGAGAAAAAATGTCTAAATCTCGAGGTAACGTGGTAGATCCTTATTTGATGATTGACCGCTATGGGGTAGACCGTTTCCGATACTTTCTGATGAGAGAAGTGAGCTTTGGTCTGGATGGAGACTTTTCAGAAAAAGCGCTGATAGAACGTTCTAATGCTGATTTATCTGATAACTTTGGTAATTTTGTTCACCGAACTTTAGGGATGGTATGGAGATATAAAAAAGGGGTGGTGAAAAAGCCTTCTCCCTATCAGGATGGAGAATGGGAAAAGTTACTGGAAGAGGTAAAAGAGGGTTTCCAGTACTATATGGAGCGGTTTGCCTTCTCTCAGGCTTTAGAACAAGTCTGGAAACTGGTACATTTTGCTAACCGCTACATCGAGCGAGAAGCTCCCTGGAAATTGCACAAAGAAGGGAAAGAAAAAGAGGTGGAAAATCTTCTTTATCGCCTATTAGACAATGCTCGGTTACTGAGTTTTTTCCTTTACCCTTTTATGCCTGATACTACTTTGAAGTTGAGAGAGCTTTTAGGTTTGCAGCAGGATCCGGGAAAAGAAAGCCTGGAAGAAAGTCTGTGCTGGCAAGGAGGACCGGAAGTTTATTCAGTGGAGGAGGCTCAGCCTTTGTTCCCGAGAATTATAGAGTAGAGGAGTGAAAAAAATGGTATTGCCGGAAATCAATCTGGAAGATTTTCAAAATATTGACCTGCGGGTGGGAGAGGTAGTAAAAGCAGAAAGAGTGGAAGGAACTAAAGCTCTTTTGGCTTTGCGAGTCAACCTGGGAGAAGAAGAAAGAACCCTGGTGGCGGGCTTGGCTAATTATTACACACCTGAGGAGTTGATGGGGAAAAAAATCATTGTTCTCACTAATTTAAAACCGGCTAATATCCGGGGGATCAAATCAGAAGGGATGCTTTTAGCTGCTGATGATGGAAAAGGAGCAGTTAGCATCTTGACTGTGGATCGAGATATAGCGCCAGGAAGTAAAGTAAGATGAGTTTTTGGGTAGATATTCATGCCCATTTAGAAGGGGAGGAATTTCTAAAAGATCGAGAAGAGGTTATAAACAGAGCACAAAACGCTGGAGTAGAGATTATAGTCAATGCTGCTACTTCTCTCTCCTCGATTCAAGAGACTTTAAAGTTAGTGGAGCGTTATCCTTCGCTTTATGCTAGTGTGGGCATTCATCCCCAGGAGATAGGGGATGAATTGCCCGACTTCTCTATCCTCGAGGAATATGTACGAAAGGAAAAGGTTATAGCTATAGGAGAGGTAGGATTAGATTATTACTGGGATAGAAGTCATATCGAAAAACAAAAAGAAGCTTTTATCCAGCAAATTGAAGTAGCAGAAAAGTTTTCTCTTCCTTTAATTGTCCACTCCCGGGAATCTAATAAAGATTTATGGCAGATTATAAAAGAGAAGGTGCGGGATGTGGTGGTAATCTGGCATTGTTTTTCGGGGGACGAGGAGATTTTACAGGAAGCACTACCTCGAGCAGTTTACTTTTCCCTGGGGGGAGTGGTGACCTACCCCGGGGCTACCCATCTGCGAGAAGTAGTTCAAAAAATCCCCCTTTCTCGTGTTCTTTTAGAAACCGATGCTCCTTACCTTCCTCCTCAATCGCGGAGAGGCAGGAGAAATGAGCCAGCATTTTTAGTTGAGACTGCGTCATTTCTGGCTCAGTTATGGGGTGTTTCTCTTTTGACTTTGAGGGAGAAAGTATGGGAGAATTTTTGCTCGATTTTTGGAAGAAAACTTGATTTACGCTATAATAATAAAACGTAAGATAGAAAGGGTTTTTAGTTATGATCAAAATGAAAGTTCAGGGTTTGATGTTTGACCAGAAAAACACTATGGCAGTGGTAGTTCTGAGCGATGAAGAAGAAAAAAGGAGCCTTCCTATCTGGATTGGCTTGTTTGAGGCGCAGGCCATTCTTCTGGGTTTACAGGGAGTTAAGACTCCTCGCCCTCTTACCCATGACCTCATGGCTTCTCTTATCCACCAATTAGGAGGAGAACTGGAAAAAATAGTCATTACTAGAATTGTGGATAACACTTTTTATGCTCTTCTATATATTCAGGTGGAGGGAAATGAAATTACCATAGATGCCCGTCCCAGCGATGGAATAGCACTTTCTTTACGAATGGGGGCGCCCATCTTTGCTTCCGAGGAGGTTCTCAGCTCTACTACTGTAGCAACAGGAGAGATAGACGATAAGGAAATAGAGGAGTTTCGTCAGTTTTTAGATAATTTAAAACCGGAAGATTTAAAAAAATATCTGGGTTATGAATCATAACTGGATAATAGGAGTTATTGGTCAACATTCCTGCAGTGCAGAACTATATGAAAGTGCTTATCGAGTAGGAAAAGGGATTGCCGAACGAGGTGCTATTCTCCTTTGCGGAGGATTAGGAGGGGTGATGGAAGCGGCTTGTCGAGGAGCAAAAGAAGCTGGCGGTTTCACTGTAGGTATTTTGCCCGGCAATTCCAGGGAAGATGCCAACCCTTATGTGGATTTAAAAATTGTGACCGGTCTGGGAGAAGCCCGTAACCTGATAATTGTCCTAACTGCTTCGGCTCTCATAGCCTGTGGGGGTCAATCTGGAACTTTAAGTGAAATTGCCTTAGCTCTTTCTCATGACAAAATTCTCGCCGGATTGAATACCTGGAAAATTCAGGATTCTACGGGCAAAGAAGATTTTTTTCCTCAATTCCAGGATGCTAAGGAAGCACTACATTATGTTTGGGAGAAACTGGAGAGTAATAATGCCCTTTAGTGAAGAGCCAGGAGAAATTAGAGTGAGTGTGTCTACCCTGGTAGAAATGGCGGCGCGGAGCGCTTTCCTGGTAGAGGGGGTAATGGGGGATTTTAACCATCTCTTAAGGAATACCAAGGTCGTTGTGCAAGGAGAAACTCTCTCCCCCAATGATAGAGTCTCGACTAAAGAAAAAGGGGTATTTATTAATATTTCCTTAAAAGTGGATTCTCGGAAAAACTGGGAAGAGATAGCGCAAGAGGTGCAGAAGCGAGTGGCTAATATGATAAGAGAATGGGGATTCCCTCTGGAGGGGGTGAATGTAGAGGTTTCTGAAGTGGAATGGTTTTTAGAATAAAATAAAAAAAGGGGTGATTTGAATTGTACAATCCTGAAGGTTTATGCCAGGTGTGCAGGCATTGCGACGCAGAAATGAAGAAAAAGGGGATTTATAAGTGTCTATTAGGAGAGCAAAAAGAAAGACAAGAGCCAGTAGACCGCTGTGATTATTTTTTCCCTGGACACCTGGAACACCCGGAGGAGAACTATTCCATGTTAAACCCTTAGTCTGGTAGTTTCGGTGATTTAAGGGGCTAATTTTGACCAGCTTCCATATCTCTCCCCGATGGGGGCAGCATTTTCTGGTTGATAAGGCTGTCCGAGATATAATAATCGATAAAGCCGACCTGAAAAAGGAAGACACAGTAGTAGAGGTGGGAGTAGGGAAGGGGATCCTTACTGAAATTTTGGTGCAAAAAGCCGGTAAAGTAATAGGGTGGGAAATTGATGAGCGGCTTTACCGGATGGTTCGGGAAAAGTTAAAAGATTATTCTAATTTAGTTCTTTATAGAGAAGATTTTTTATCAGCTGATTTACCGTCTCTCCTTTCTTCTTTTTCTTCCCTCAAGTTAGTTTCTAACATTCCTTATGCTATCTCTTCTCCCTTTTTTTCTAAAATTTTGGAAAGTGGAATTAAGTGGGATCTTCTAGTTTTAATGGTTCAGCGGGAGTTTGGAGAAAAAGTGTTGCAGAAAAAAGGAAGCCCTCTTGCAGTGGGAGTGAATCTCCTTTATGAAGTAGAAAAAGTAAGAGAGGTTTCTCCTGGTTCTTTTTCTCCTCCCCCTGCGGTTCGTTCTCTAATTCTTAAATTTATTCCTCTTTCTCCCCAGATAGAGCCTGACGCTTATAAGGAAATTATGCGCTGGGTTCATTTTTTATTTTCCCAGAGACGGAAGAAAGTAGAAAAACTTCTCCGTCCTCAATTGGGAAGAGAGAAAACCAGAGAAATTTTAGCTCGAGCTCATATTCATCCTGAGTGGCGGGCAGAACACCTGGAAATAGAACACTGGATAGCTCTCGTTTCTCAACTCGAGACGATAGCCAATAGTTGACTACGAGAACACTGAGGAAGGAAAATACAGGAGAGGGCGGT
>Ga0209537_1003268_pt1 | contig 15027 bp, 15 predicted proteins | sample BioPla4DNA1_FD_187698 | JGI IMG/M metagenome (GOLD analysis project Ga0209537, IMG submission 187698) | Biogas fermentation microbial communities from Germany - Plant 4 DNA1 (SPAdes) (version 2) | ecosystem: Engineered > Bioreactor > Anaerobic > Digestate | place: Bielefeld, North...
TATTGCCGTAATCATGAGCCACCTCAGTACAAAGCTTCCCAACAGAAACATCTATGTTAAGTTCTTCTTTCAACTCTCTAGCTAGACATGCTTGTGGTGTTTCATTTATTTCGATTTTCCCTCCTGGAAACTCCCAGCCACCAGCAAAGTTTTCTTTCGGTGCACGTCTAGTGAGCAATACTTTGTCATTATCTTTAATTACTCCAGCTGTAACTCTAATCCTTTTCATAGTTCTCACCTCGAAATACTTCAAGAATCATAAAGATTTAAACTAGATCATCCCAAAATGTTGAAATGCCTTCTTTATATCTTCTTGTTTTTCTTCTGGACATGGATGCTCACGTTTGTTCAAGTCTTTTCTGTTACTTGCAGTCTTTGGTGATAGACCATAGATTTCTTTTGCATGTGCAATCCAACATGTTTTTGGTTTATATCCAAAATTAACATATACATATTCTTCTATCTCTTTATAAGAAGCCATATTCACTCCCCCTTCAATTTAATATAGTTTCCAGGTAACGCTTCAAACATATCTGGATAATGACCACATCTAGCTCTAATTTGCGTATATTGCGCCTTCTTCCCATTTTTCTGTAAATATAATCTGCGTTCATATATTTTATCGGCCAACTCAGATGCGTGCATTGTTTTGTTATCAACCTCAGATAAGACTATCTTCATGGCTTCCTGAAGTGTATAGTAATTATGTTTTTCTACTGTATTTGTACCATTTATAAGCTCAGCATCGTATTTAAGTACAACATACACAGGTTTATTATCTTTGAGAAGGACAACTTTACCGTTCTTTTCTACTATAGAAAATACATGCTCCAAATCAGTTCTTAATGTATCAAAGGGTATTAGGCTATCTATTTTTACGTCCATACTTTCCACCTCAACGATAAGTTTTGTTACCACAATTATACATTAACCTTGTTTCTTTTACCATATATTTGTTCATACATTTGTATATAAAAAGACCGCCATATGAGAAATAAGTTCCCCATGATTGGCGGTTATCTAAATAATCTATATCTCTATGTCTAGTTCAACTCCTGATTTAAATTCCACAGTCAACTTCCCCTCAAATACAATAACTTTTTCAATGAGCTTTCTTACCAATTGCTCATCATATTCTTCCAATTTCCAAGACTGTTCTTTTAAGAAGTCTGTCAGTTCAGCTATTCGCTGCCTTCTCACTTCACGCTCTGCATTTTCAATTAGTGCATTTTGCTTCTGCTCCCTTAGGCGATATATCTCATTAGCAACTTCCTCATAATCTGCTTTGGAGTTTGCTAGCCGCAAAAGTTCTTTTTGCAGTTCTTCTAGCTTAGTGTCTATATGAATGGTAGAATTGTCGTGTTCTTCATTTAATACTGTCTCGATATTAGTCTGTAAAGTTGTTAGGAAAGCATCTTTACTAACCAGCAGCTCGTTAATGGCTCTTACAACTGCTGCCTGCAGTACTTCCTCATTAACCGTAGGTGATGTGCAATCTGAACCCTTTTCTTCAAGCCTGCTTACACACCTCCATACTATAGACCTGCAACCCCGATTATTCCAGTGGACTCTTCTATAAATCTCGCAACATTCTGAGCAAAATACAATGCTAGATAGAGCATACTTACTGCTATAAACTCGCTTCTTCCCATTCTTTCCAGTATAAAGGTTAGCCCGCCTAACCAGTTCTTCTTGTACCTGCATGAATATTTCACGCGGGATAATTGGTTCATGGCTGTTCTCAACATAATACTGTGGCACAATGCCATTATTGACTACTCTCTTCTTAGAAAGAAAATCAACTGTATATGTTTTTTGAAGTAAAGCATCTCCTATATACTTTTCATTCTGCAGTATCTTTTTAATTGACTCAGGCCTCCACTTAGGCTTTTTGGCTGCTGTTAGAATTCCATCGGCTTCTAGTCCTCTTGCTATTTGTATGAGACTTGCTCCTTCAAGGTACTCTCGATAAATTCTCTTTATCACTTCCGCTTCTTCATGAACTATTACAAGTCGCTTGTTTTCATCCTTGGTGTAGCCTAAAAATCTATTGTGGTTGACTTGGACTTCACCTTGTTGGTAGCGGTACTGAATGCCTAGCTTTACGTTTTGGCTTAAGGACTGGCTTTCTTGTTGGGCCAGTGAAGCCATGATTGTCAGCATGATTTCACCCTTGGAATCCATAGTATTGATGTTCTCTTTCTCAAAGAAAACTGGAATATTCTTATCCTTCAGTTGCCTAATGTATTTCAAGCAATCCAGTGTATTTCTAGCAAATCTACTAATGGACTTGGTGATGACCATATCGATTTTACCTTCCATACAGGCTTCGATCATCCGATTAAACTCTTCACGCTTTTTAGTGTTTGTTCCTGATATCCCGTCGTCTGCAAATATCCCTGCTAGCTCCCATTCAGGATTACTGTTAATGTATGAAGTATAATGAGCAATCTGAACATCGTAACTGGATGCCTGTTCCTCGCTATCTGTTGAAACTCTACAGTATGCAGCTACCCGTAATTTTTGTTTGGAATCTTCCTTATCACTAGTTCTATTACTGATACGGGCAGGAATAACAGTAACAGTTCTATTCATCCCCATCATGAATCACCTCGCTTTCAATAAGGCTGTAAGCATACTCTGCTTGTTTAAAAGGATCATCATAAAGCTCGTCTGGTGTAGGCATGGAGAACCGAAAACTCTTATTAACTTCCTCTTTTGGTTTGTCATCCCAAATCCTACCCAGCATTTTTGCTCTTCTAATCTTTTCATCCTCTACCTTGTAAAATGTATCTCTATCTATAATCTTAGGATAATACTCATCCCCTAAATACCGTTTGTTTGTAAGCATCCTTGCTATAGTTGCATGATAGCGTTTAATACCTGCTTTTTCAGCTGCATCCATCAAAGAAAGACCTGACAGATAAGCGTTGAATAATTCCTTGAGCTTTGAAGCTTCCATCTGATCAACAACCGCCTTACCTTCAACAATCTTATAACCATATGGTATATGGGGCATCTATCTCACCATCCTTTCCCTAAGTAATAATCCACACTTTAGGCTAAAGCCTATTTCTGTAGGTGAAAAAACTATAATCTTTTCAACAAACTGTTTGAATAGTTCCTCGTTAAAAGCCTCCATATCCTTAGCTTTTGAAACATATTTGATAAGTCTTTCTAGCTCTGTTACTTTAGTCAATCCACCATTGATTGACTTATAGAGTATTTCTTTTTGTTCTTTTAAACTTTGTGCCCTCATTCGCAGCTCATTATTTTGACTATTAAAAAGAGCAGGCTCCAGGTATCCCTTTGTCATGAGATTCATCAGTACTTGTAGTTGCTCTGCATTATCTTCTATCTTGGCTTCAATTTCCTGAACTTGAGCAAGGTTATCTGAATGACTCATGGATTTTAATTTCTGTAGTAAAGGCCTTAAAACAATTTTGTGACTGAAGATAAGTTTATTTATCATCGTCACAAAAGCTTGATAGATAGCATCCTCGCGAATAAAAATCATGGAGCATTCCTCTATATTCTTAATGTGTTTGGAACAACACCAGGCGATATATTTATTATTCTTTGCCCCATGAACTCGTCGCTTGAAATTACTTCCGCATTCGGAGCATTGAATCATTCCTGAAAGAGGGTATCGGTTTAAATATTTGCTACTTCCACTCTTTATGCCCTTTTCCTTTCCTCTCTGTGTAATCGAAAGATTCACTGCTTCAAACTCCTCATGGCTAATTATTGCCTCATGGTGGTTTTCGATAAAAAACTGATCCAGCTCTCCTTTGTTAGTTCGCCTTATAAAATTATCATCAGTGTAAGTTTTTTGAAGGATCACATCTCCAGTATATTTTTCATTTCGTAATATAACTCGAATAGTACTACTTCTCCATTGACCACCTCTTTTAGTACTTACACCCTCTTCATTTAATTCTTGTGCAATCTTCTGTGTTCCTTTACCTGCCAAGGCAGCTGCAAAAATCCGTTTAACGACCTTAGCCTGTTCTTTATTTACTACAATTTGTCCATCTACATAGTCGTAGCCGTATGGAGGGTAAGAAAGCTTGTAAGTTCCATTTCTAAACCTTCTTTGGATAGACCATTTATTGTTCTCTGAAATTGAGATTGACTCATTCTCTGCTAGGCTACTTAGAATAGTCAGCATAAGCTCACTATCCATGGAGCCTGTATTTATATTCTCTTTTTCAAAATATATGAACACTCCCAGGTCAGATAACTTTCTTACTATCTCTAAACAGTCCATTGTATTTCTGGCAAATCGGCTGATGGACTTTGTAATTATGAAATCAATTTTCTTGTTCTCACAGTCAGTAATAAGCCTAAGTAGCTCTGTTCGATTTTCTTTCTTTGTACCTGAAATGCCCTCATCATAATAAACTCCTACAAACTCCCAGTCTGGGTTCGCTTTCATATAAGCTTCATAATGAGCCTTCTGGGCTTCTAGGCTAATTAGCTGGTCTGCGTTATCGGTCGATACTCTGGCATAAGCAGCCACCCGTAGTTTTGGCTTTATTTGAAGTAGAGCCTTATTCTCTTTTATTTTCGTTATCTTTTTCATCCTCTCACCTCCTTCATGGTAGGTCACATATTACCTCTGAAACCCTTATATATCAAGGAATATCAGGCATTATCTGTGCTAACATCGGTGAGAAAGTTTTGCGGTTTAATAGCATAATTTTTTTGAACTCTTCCTTTGTAATAAGACCATTCTCAAGCATTTGATTCAGTAACTTTTCAGCCCTATAATAATCAAATTCTCTTTGCAGCTCCTCAGCGCTTAAATATGTCTTTTGGGGAATAGCTAATGGATTATGTTTATCCGTAATTTTAGTTATCTGCATATAGGTAACCTCCATTTCTACAGGGAGACCCCTGCACCTATATGCGAAAAACCTTGATAATTCGAACCCCAAAAGGGCAAAAAAAATAGCCCGAAGAGCTGTCACACTCCTCGGGGAATTAAACGAACTATACTCATTCATACTTAATATAGGCATCGGTAAAACCAGCTTTTTTCGCTTTGGCTAGCTGAGCCTCTGCATTGGCTTTAACTGAGTACGCACCAATCTGTACGCGATAATATTTCTGCTTTCCCTGTTCAGTAGATGTAGTTCCTTTATCTAGCACTTTTTTCACATCGTCTCGAAAGGTATCCATGCTCTTTCCATGTTTTGTAAACCAGTTTTTAGGATCACTATGATTACTTGAAATTCCTCTTTGATAACCTTCATAATGACCAATGATATCTTTTTCTGTTAGATTATAAAGCCTACATAGATACCCACACTATAATGCCCCCCATTGTCAAGACACGAAACCGAAATTCTAAGTTAGTCTCCTTTCTTTCTTGTTTTGATATTATCAAGCAGCCTTGGGAAGCTTGCCATAGTAAACCTGATCCGGGCATAAGTATCCGATTGAGGAATGAGGCCGGTAAGTGTTGTACTCATGCATATAACTGTTAATGGCTTTTCTTAGCCCTTTAGGAGTCTCGAATTCATTGATGTAGATAAGATCGTATTTTAGAGTTCTGAAGAAACGTTCGGTTCTCACATTATCCAGAGCCTGGCCTTTGCCATCCATGGAGATTTTAATTTTGTCTTCTTCCAGAAGCTCGATGTAATCAGGATTTGTAAAGTGGCCCCCTTGATCACTATTAATTATTTCTGGTTTGCGGTTACTTAGAGCACGTTTTAAGCAGTTTAGAACAAATGACTTTTCCAGGGTGCTGGAAAGCTCGTAATCGACGATGCGTCTGCTGTACCAGTCAATTATGATAAACAAGTACATGAAACCTTTTTGCATCCGTATGTATGTGATATCAACGCCCCAGACCTGGTCTGGACGTTCAATGTCTAGATTTCTAAGAAGATACGGGCGTATATACTGAGCATGATAGCGCTTGCTAAGATTGGGCTTTGGATAGATGGTGTAAATGCCCATAACTCGCATCATTCTGCGGATCTTTTTACGGTTAACTAATATTTCATCATCGCGCCGGATTATCTTTGTAATTGTTCTATAGCCCCACGTGGGATGAGCAGTGTGTATTTCATCGATTCTGCGCATCATGAACAAGTCCTCATCAGAAATAACCTTCTCTTTTGGAGGATCGCGATAAATACTGCTACGGTTTATGCCCAGCAAGTCAGCTTGTCGGCTGATGGTCAGGCAAGGATCACTGAAATCAACGCATTTTTTTCTTCCAATCAGATCCGAGGATTTGTGTAGATTTTTTTTTCAACCAGTCTACCTCATAGGTAAGCTGGCCTACTTTACGCTCAAGCTCGGCGATATGCTCTTTACTTTGTTCGAGTTCTTTTTCGGCTTTAGAAGGACCTTTCTTAAATACTTCTGAAGCTCGTTCTAGGAACTCCTTCTTCCAGCGGGAGAGAACTACTGGACTGACCTCATACTTGGCGGCGATCTGGTTGACTGTCTCTACTTCTGATAAAATCTCCAGGACAATCTTGGTCTTGAATTCTGGCGTGTAATTGTTTCTTGTTCTCATGTTGCTAGTATAACTTAGATTTTTGATTTTTTGTCTCACCCTATGGGAGCATTATACGGCTCCGGCTGAGGATGATCAGATCGTCCAGGCTGCCCGGCTGCTGTTGGAGCGGTTTAATCGCATTGAAAGCCACCTTCAAGAGCTGACCAAATAATCAGCCCCTTTTCCGGCCGGTTCAGATTTCCACTTATTGCTCCTTGTTCCTTTTCGCTGTTTTTGCAAAATTCCCTGCCTTTCGGCTTCATGGATAACTGCAAAGTCGAGTCCTCCCTTTTGCCCGACTGTGCAACTAGCCTTGTAATGGCAGGATTTACCTACTTCTTAACCGAATATCCAATTAACAATTACTTAGGGAGGTTATTGTAATGAAACAAGATATGTATACAAAAGTTGTTTTGACGGTAATTGCGGCTTTATTAATGATTTCGGTAATTCAGACACATTTAGGGGGGACAGTGGAGAGAGATGTGACTCCATCTAATTTGTTAGTTAATGTCAGCAATCAACCTCTGGCGGTTGATATTGTTTCAGTTGGTGGGAAAGAGATTACCGCTGATTATATGGAAGCAGTTTATTATGGCGGAAACGTACTCCCCGTGAGAATAGTTAAATAAAGAGGGGGTTATTAAATGAGAAATAAACGATTCTCAATAGTGAGAATCTTGCATAACTCGAAAAATTTGAACTTGAGCCAAGATAATGGTAGTAACTACCATTGAGTAGTAGTACAAACTAAAGCATTATGCTTCAAACAAGGTTATTTCAGTATTCTTTACACTGAAAAGAGCACACCACCCCCTTGTACGTGATTTAGCTAGTTCCTGAGCCGAATTAGGCTGCTATTTGTTCTTTCTTAACTGAATTAACCGCTATTACTGTGGCAATCAGAGATATGGCACACAGGTAAGCGTGAGTTTTAACCTTAGCCAGGCCGCGTAGAGTAAGTTTATCTAAGCCAATATGTTCCTTAAGTCTGCCAAAGCATCGCTCTACTCCGGTTCTCTTGTTATATAACTTACGCCAGTTATCAGTTCCCCGGTGGGGAGTGCAAAACAGGCGGGGGTCATCTTTAACCCTGGTCTTAATCACCATTCCATAGTTAGACTGGGAACACCAGGCGGAACCATAAGAGCAATCACATTTGCCTAGTATATGTGGGCACCTGAACTTGTTAGCATCCTTATCATGGCCCCAGTAAATCATTTTGTATCCAGCAGAACATATTGGAGTACCATCGAAGTCAAACCCTGCTTTGGGTTCTTTGGCTCCTCTGAGATTCAAGGGGATAATAGCTTGAGACTTATGGTCATACTTTACTGATGTATAGATGTCTATACTGTCATAGCCGGAATCCATCAAATAATAACGTGGAGGGTTTTTGACATTTTCCTTAACCTGCTTAATGATTGGAAGAGCCATATTACTGTCGTGAACACTAGCTGGAGTTACTTCCAGGGCTATGGGCAACTCTGATTTAATATCTGTAGCTATATGAAGCTTGTAGCCAAACCAAGCAATCTTGTTACCATCAGTATTTTGTTTAACCCCCCAATCAGCACTGGTGCCGTCCAAGGAAAGATATTTGCGTGGCTTAGACTTTTCATAAGCTTCAACTTTGCTTGAATCAATGGCCACTGAACTGGTATCAATTATTCCAAGTTCCTCAGCTTTCTGGATCAGTGTGCAATGTAATTCCTTTAGGATGCCAGTTTCCGTTAATACTTTTAAGAAACGGCTGATGGTTGCTTCGCTTGGAACACTGCCCAAAACTTCAAACCCGCAGTTGTATCTGAATACCGGATCTGATTTTAGTCTTCTAACCAGTGCTGCAGCTGTAGGTATCTGTTCCAGCTTGGCTGCGATAACTGCTCTAAGTTTGTTTTGGTTATCATAGCCATCAGGACCACCATGATAACTAACTGGTAATTTTTTAATAAACGAAGTTAAATCAAGGGTGATAAAAATTTTCTCTAGTCTGGTCTGAGCTTGCATTTTTAATGCATCCTCAAAGGAATACAGGCATTGTTGTCGAATATACAAGGTAACTTCACCTCTTTCTATTTGTTGGTTTGTTGGTTTTGTTCACCTTATAAATTCGACAAAAACAGGGGTGAAGCCTTTATTTTTAATCCGCTAAGCCCCGATTTTATTGAGGCTGTGAGTATGAAATTTTCTCAAGTGAAAGCCAAAAATTTTTTACAATAACTGAATATGAATTATTTAAACAAATTCAAGATCAAAGCGATGAACAGCTTGCCAATCAAGGTTACACCGATGAGCAAATTCAAAAAATTCGAGAATTTGACTACATAAAAGAATTACAAAAACGAGCGACGATGAGTGATACGGATCTAGAAAAATTGGGATATGAACCAGAACGTATTAACAAATTACGTAGCTTTGACGGATCTGAAGAACAAGCAATTGCACTTTCAGCAACCTTAACTTTAACCTGCAATATTAGTCAACATTTTTACAATGGTTCGCAAACTGTTGCAAAAGTTAATTATAATTGGAATTGGAGTTCTATGCCGGTTTGGACCCTGACTGATGCAATTGCAATAGTTTGGGATCCTTCGATGTATCAAACACCTAATAATCCAAATGACAAACAAACGATTTCATTATATCAAGGTAGCAATTACATTAGAAAAGTTACCTACAGTATAACTCCCGCTTCTCCAGGGCACGCAGCTATTTGCAGATTCCCTATGTTATACGATGAATGGAATAATTATTGGTCAAAAAGCGCAAGCGGTGTAGTTTATTTAGGGTCAACCAGCCAAATCTCTGATTTTGCAGTTAGAGTCTCTTATGCACATACAGTCGTGGCAGGATCACCTTCAGTTTCATTCCCCGGCGGTCTTTCTATAAGCTTTGGAATAAACACTGTGGAAGAAGATTACGATTATGACTATTCATCACTTTAAATTGGAAAAAAGTATACGTTCCTTTCAGCGCGATTTAACCAATATAATGGCTAGGAACCCTAGATAGATTAGAATCAGCCCCCTGGAAAAGATTAAATTTACCCTAATTATCTTGACAGGGGGGCAGTACAGGCAAAGTTTCAAAAGGAGGAAATTATGCGTTTCTCTTATCTTTTATATGGTATTTTGGCATCGATGTTTTTTTTATTAATTGTAAGTATTATTACTGAATTATTAAATTTTGCTGATTACACTTTTATTGCTATATGTATTTTGTTTGGTACGATGATAATCTGTACACTTTATATTGCAGGATTAATAAAAGACTCATAAAAGGGTTGTTGTATTTTTGGTCCGTGTATAAAGAGAGCCTGTTGAAATATATTACTTTAGGTTTGACTGCCGGAGCGAAAGTGATTTCTTACAGTGATCCCTTGACCAGTCTGGAGATATTAGGCAGGAAAAATGGACAAGAGATTGCAGAAGAATTGATATTGCCCTTTTTTAAGGAAATTTCAAGCATACCCTGTAATGGAGTCATCCATGTGTTTTTGGGCTTTCCGAGGGCTGAAAATATGCATTTCGAAGAGAAATCATTAATTAGAAAATTTTATATACCCCTTGCTAAAACTACATGTTTCATGATTATAATAAAGGTGTAGAATATTATTTAAGGTGGCCCTGTCGGCTTCGAAGTCCCAAGTTTATGTTTGGGATACTGATGTAGGAGCGATGGGGCTATTTATTTAGGCTTAGTTTTACTTTCATCATACTCCCGGTTTTTAGGCACAAACTTCCAATGTCGGTATGGATGGTTCCAACGATTACTGAGGTCCCCTTGATGCCCAGTTGATTCACCAATATTAAAGCCGGGATATATACATCTTATCCTATAGCTAATATACCGATATAGTTTCTCTTTGGCTATTGTCTTAGCTGCCCTACGTCTCTCGCCTGCCGGTTTCTTTTTATGTAAATCATTAAGTCTAAATTGCATAGCACCCAATACCACATCTGTACACTGCAAAATTATATGATCTTTAGAATCCACTTCTACTATATCCTCTTTGCGTATACGAATGTTGGCATTTATAAATTCCTTTTGTGATTGCAAGCTATAAATATAGTTTTTAAATCGTTCGGCTTTGGCCTTGGTATCAGGTAATTGATCCATGTAAATACGCAAATATACAGGCTTGCTACTACTATTAGAATAAATAAGCCCAAATGCATGTTTCAAAAATTGATAATATAAGCGAAAATATGATTCCTCTTTCTGTTCGCGGGTAAGACCAACTGCCGAGTGAGCATTTTGAGTAAACATAATTCTTACCTTAATTTTCCCGCTCTCAATCAAATCAAAAAATAAATTAGTCATAGCTATATACTTTTCCAAGTAAGCAGCCGATACCTTATTCCATTTAACTTCCTGCAACCCCAGTCGCTGCTTTTCTGTTTCCAATATTGACTTAACTGTATCTAAGTCAGCAGATTTCACCAAAGCGCCTCCATAAAAATTACTATGAAATCGTCCTTGTTGTACTGATTCATCAGTATATATTATGTATTCCAAAAGATGTAGCCACCTCCAAAGAAGCGCGATGATTAAACCAACAATGACTTCAACTTCAAAATATGTTTACTGGATGCTTGGGTCAATACTGTGAACTTCCAGCTACTGTACGTATATTAAAGATCTTCTAGATACTGAGTTCCACCGGAGCTAATTCTATAACCGACCTTCCTGTATAATCGCTGGCTCATTAACATTTACCAGAGCAGGGATGCGTTTATTAACCGTTTCAAGAAGTAACTGCAAGAAGCCTGCTTTGAACAAGAAGAACATTCTCTCGTATTTTCATTGCAAAACTCATCAACCCAATCATTTCCGCCAACAAATAATTTGCTACGGCATAACTTCGTCAAAATACTTTCATTTCGTGCCATAATTGCCTCCATACGATCATCAAAGTAATATAAACTAGAATTCATAAAAATTATGCCATATTATGGGCATTTTTACTATATATTTGATAAATAGGTAATGACTTTATTATCTGGAGTACATATGCATTACGTAGGAGTACCTTAAATAACCCAAAAACTCCTCAATAAAACATGAGGAGTTTTAGTATGTCTCTAGATGAAGCCGATGTCCGGATTTGAACCGGCGACCTGCTGATTACGAATTTTAGCTTGGGGTGTTTTTAGGGTAAGGTACTATACCCACTAAATCCAGGTTTAAAGGGATTTCATATCATTTGCATATTAAGGTTTGTTTAAAACTGAATTTTCCATATCAATCCCCTTACTGGCAAGTGCAGCAGTAGTCCAATGACTGGCTGGCCGGTAGCTTTTTCCACCGCTGCTTTATAGGCCATAAGCTGGGGAGCGTATTCGATGATTCGCTCTTCGTTATCGGTACCGGGATAACTTTTGTGATCAATGATCACGTATCCATTCGCAGTTTCCACCAGCACATCGATCCAGCCCTGCATGACTTGGTTTTGCTCATTGCGCAGGAAAATGGGCCACTCCTTCAACACCTTGCATCCCGGATAATGCTTATTCATAAAAGCATGTAATTTTTCACCGGCTAATAACAAATCAGCGGGCTCCAGGGCAGTTTCAACTCCCCAATTCTTGAGAATCTCCTGGACTGTTTCCAGTCTCTCTTCCCCGGTCATCTCGCTGTAATCAAGGGCCAGGTAAGCATGAATAGCACTGCCCAGGGCATCCATGTCCGGCTGGCCGTGGATACTTATGCGGGTGTTATAATCGTATAATAGTTCAAATGCCACGCTGCCAGTGTTTCCGCTCAGACTGCTAGGCGCTATTCTTGCCGGCGGATAATCTCCTGATGAAGGACGCCCCTCAGGCACATACTGGTCCTCATCTGCGGCCAGGCCCGGCAGTCCCATATCCTCAGCATTGTATTCCGTAATACTGATGGGTATTTTGGCATCTCCAACCTGCAACATTGTGTTAGCGGTATCCGCATCCCATTGAATAACACTTTGGCCATCCGCTCCCGTGAGAAGATCCAGCCAGTCGGTTTTCAGCTTATTGCCTTGCTTGCGTATGGCCAATACCAATCCATCCTTAGCCCGGGTCATGCCCACGTACAATAAACGCTGTTCCTCTCTTTCGGTCATAGTCTGAATGGCTGCTTTATATGACAGGCCCTCGATCCTTTCATCCAGCTGGGGATAGCTTCTCTGGCTGCCAAAAAACCATGGCCAGTAGCGAATTTTACGGTTGGCCAGGGGATCCTTTGGGTCAAATTGCTGGGCGGCCTCAATATGTACCCCAAAAACATCATAGCGTGGTTCCTGTCCCAGTCCAGTCAATACCACCCATGGCCATTCCAACCCCTTGGCCCCATGGTAGGTAAGGATGTTTACCGTTTTTTCCCCCATACCTTCTGCCTGCTCCGGTGGTGTCGAATATAGATGAGCAATAAACCCCTCGATGGTAGCTGCATTGCGGTGGGCACGGCATAAATCTATGTATTCCCGGCAAGCACCCCTCAGTGCATCCAGATTGCTGGTGGCCAAGTCCGGATTAGGCCGGGACTTTATATCTAATAGCAGGTCGATTCTGTCTATGGCCTGTTCCAGCGCTTCCAAAGGCGTCCAGTATGGTACGTGGCGCCGTCCTTCGTTCAGGCGCATGACTGCCGGGCTGTCATGCCATTGCTTTTTGGTTTGGTCAGGATCACTCATAAGGTCTTTCAGCCATTCTCCCGAAGCATTTGACCATTGCACCAGTTCTGCCAGAGCCACTGTATCAAGGGGATTATTCATGTATCGCAGTGCCGCTATAGCCAGCTGGCATTCTTTCGTATCCAAAAGGGAACCCCTTCCCACTGATGCTCTTACTCCTATGTTTTCCAACGCCGTGGCGATAGCCCGGCACCTGGCATTAGTCCGGCACAATATGGCTATATCTCCCGGGTTTATGCTGGGATTTTCTTCAATCAGGGCTCGAACGCCATTGGCAATGGCAGCAGCTTCATCTAGGTTATTCTTTACGGTCAGATACCAGGCTTCCAGCCTTCCCCCCTTTGCTTTCTCAGCCCTTTCAGGAGGCACCTTAAGGATAACCTTGCCCGCCCCCATGGCATGAAACACCTGGGAGAACAGGGCGTTGGTAAAGTTCAACAGGTTTTCCCGGGATCGCCAGGAGTACTCTAATACCCTGGATTCACTTATCAAAGCCACCACTTCTTCCATCAGCTGCGGGTCGGTTCCCCGGAAGCCATAGATGGCTTGTTTGGGATCACCCACCCATACTGATTGTCCGGCCAGTTGATGCAAGGCCAGAAAAAGAGCCAGCTGAATGGGGCTGGTGTCCTGGAATTCATCCACCGTAACTAATTTAATACGCTCACCCATCGAATCCGTAAAGGCGGTATTATACCGGCACAGATCCAGTACCTTGGTTTCCTGATCTGTGAAGTCCATCAAGGCGTGTTCCCGCTTAAAAGCTTCATACCCCTCCAAAGCGCCAATTGCGCATTCAAAGACTCCTTCTATAATTTGCCGGACATCTTCTTGCAACTGCGGATGGCACAATATTCGATCAGCTACAGCTGATACTGGTTCTACAATTTCCCTCTCGCCTTTGGCCGGATCCAATTTGGCAAGAAGGACCCAATCACTCCAGGTATAGTCTTTCCTGTCAAATCGTCCTTTGATGTTCTTAATGTCTTTCAGGACATCCCGGGACTTTTTGGTAGTAATGTCGATACTTTCGAGATGGTTTACAGCCAGGGTAATAGCCTCCAGCAATTCTTCATCGAGATTATTGGCAGCCGGAGGGTCAAAAAGCGCCTGTATTGATTCCCAGGAGTGGGCGGCACATTCTCTCAAAGTACCGGGAAGGATGAGGTTGCTCCTGGCAAGGTCAGCGATTTTCTTAACATGGTCACGCCAATCATCATTCTTACTGAATCCGGCACCCCGCCCATCCAGTTCAAGACGTCGTGCGGCGGCTTCCATGCTGCCGGCATACTGTTCTATGGCACTGTCTATGGCGATATTGAATATCTGCTCGCTGTCATTTTCCGGCATTACCTCGATGGCAGGCGACATGCCGGCATCCAATGCATATTCGGTAAGCAATCGGGCACAGATGCTGTTGACGGTTCCAATAAAACCGTCATATATGCGCCCGGCCTCTTCGACCTGCTTATTTTTCAGGAGTTCTACTCGAATACGCTCCCGCAGTTCATCGGCTGCTTTATTGGTAAAGGTAGTCGCCATTAGCTCTTCCGGCTCGACCCCGCTTTTTAACGCCTCCACAATGCGTTGGGTCAGACTAAAGGTCTTGCCCGAACCGGCACTGGCATTGATTAGCTCAATATTTTTCATTTACTACCTCCTGACCAACCGCACAACCTGCCAAAATCACAATACTCGCATAAGGGATTCAGATAAAGCATCCCCTTTTCCAGGTACTGTTCCTGGCGTTGTGCTCGTATCTTATCAAAGCTCTCCCCACTTTGCATGTGCGTCCACAATTCTTCGATTCCATGGGCTTTTAACGAACCTTGCT
>Ga0209537_1003277_pt1 | contig 15000 bp, 12 predicted proteins | sample BioPla4DNA1_FD_187698 | JGI IMG/M metagenome (GOLD analysis project Ga0209537, IMG submission 187698) | Biogas fermentation microbial communities from Germany - Plant 4 DNA1 (SPAdes) (version 2) | ecosystem: Engineered > Bioreactor > Anaerobic > Digestate | place: Bielefeld, North...
TTCATAGGGTTTTAGATTTTGTATATGAAAAGCAAAAGGGTAATAATAGCATTGGTTCTACATTGAGAGGTATAGGACCTGCATATACAGATAAGGTGGCTCGTAGAGGATTAACAATTGGCTTTAGTCTTAGAGATGATTTTGATAAACTTTATAAAGAATTAAATGATTTTCATATTAACTATTTGAATTATTCTGGCATAAATATTGATGAAATTAAAATAGAAGGTATTAGCTATAGAGAATATGAAGCCAAATGGTTAGAAGCCTTAGCATTAATGAAAAAGTTCACAATCATAAATACGGAATATATACTTCATAAAGCACTAAAAGAAAACAAAAAAATATTGGGCGAAGGAGCTCAAGGTAGTCTATTAGATATAGATCACGGTACATATCCATTCGTAACATCATCTAATACGACTATTGGTGGCGTATGTACTGGTCTGGGGATACCACACAGTAGCATTAATAAAGTTTATGGCGTCACTAAAGCATATTGTACTAGAGTAGGTAATGGACCTTTTCCTTCTGAACTTTTCGACGATATTAGTAAAGAATTACAAAAACGCGGTAATGAGTTCGGTAGTACTACAGGCAGACCTAGACGTTGTGGTTGGCTCGATCTCAGCCTTCTAAAATATGCTATTGATCTGAATGGCATTACAGATTTAGTTTTGATGAAAGTAGATGTATTAGATACTTTTGATAAAATATATGTAGCTGAGCACACAAATGCTAATAATCCTTATGATAGTGATGATATTAAGCTGATAGAGCTACCAGGATGGCAAAAAGATACTTCTACGATTAATAACTACAATGATTTACCCAATAATTTAAAAAACTTTATTGATTTTATAGAAAAATCTACTTCTGTACCGATAAGCATGATATCTATTGGACCTTCAAGAGAACAAATTTTAAAAAAATAAACATATGAAAAAGTTTATATTCATATCTACAATTTTATTGTTATCAATGATACCTCTGTTTGGCCAAGTACAGATAAATCCAGAGGAAATACCGCAATATTTGAGGACAGAATTCTTTCGTAAATTTACTACTCTCAATCCCGAAGATGTACAATGGTATAAAATAGGTGATGAATACGAAGCTAGATTCAACTATCAAAATTCACAAACTATTTATGTGATGTCATATGCAGGTAAATGGATAAGAACAGAATCTAAAATTAATGATACTGATCTACCTCGCATCACTCAAGAGTATATAAAGAAAAATTATCCTGATGCTACTATCAAAGAGGCTTATTTGATTCAATCTGATGTTTTACCAGGATATAAAGTAATACTTTCTAAAAATCAAAAAGATGAGATTCTCAATTTTGATAAATCTGGTAATATTTTGACAAATACACAATCTACAAGTAAAAAAATCAATGCAGATGAGCAAAAATATAAACAAAAAATTTCTATCCAAACAGACTATTTACCTGCTAATATCAGAGATAATCTATCTCTCAGCTACCGTGGATTTACTGTCAATAAATTATTTTGGGCAAAAGACAATCTGAATAATGATTATTACATTATCGAGCTAGTAGATGAGACTGGAAGTATTATAGTAGAATTAGAATATGATTTTTTGGGTAATCATATTTCTCAAACAATTAAAAATATTGAAATAGAAAAACAAGAGATAAAAGATAAAAAAGATAAAAAAACAAAACTAGATTTAGGAATACCTGAAACTGCTGTGCCAAAAGCTGCTGTAGATTACTTCAAAAAGAAAGAAAGACGTGTAGATGAAGTCAAATGGGATACTTTAAAAAATAATTATATAGTAACATATCTAAATACTGTACGTGGTTATAGATGTTTTATGGAATTTGATGAAAAAGGGACTTGGTTACAAACTACTATTTATTTAGATACTAAAAACTTAAATCCTATGATGTCCAGATACATTAATGACAATTATCCTGGTTATATAATACAATCTGTAGAGAACGTAGCTACTAATACTAAACAAAAATATTTATTAGTAAAAATTTATTCTCCAGATTGGATAAATGATCCTATGGTATATCATCAACTTTATTTTTCACTATCTTATAGATTAGAAAGAGAAGTGCTAGCAGATGCAGTAAATAGATATGATTTTTTAGAATTACAGAAAAAAGCTGCTTCCCTTGCTAATACTCAAAAATATTTAGAAAAAGTGGATAACATTATTGATGAAACAAAAATGTACTCCGGTCAGGCTGTATCACCTAAAAGCTTACCCAGTGGTATTATTAAATATATTAATGATAATTATGCTGGTTGGCTACTAAAAGAATCTATGATAATAGAAGAAAATGGTCAATATCTTTATAATATTTATCTAAAAAAAGAAGGTTGGCCAGATAGAGTAAAATTAACTTTTGACTTTAAAGGCAATTTTGTAAATCAAGAAAAAATAAAATAATCGTGCCTCGCTCATACACTGTTATTACTGTTTTTTTACTTTTTTTTGCTAATAATTTATTCTGCCAAATAAAAATTCAATTAGATAACGCAGACACTTTAAAATATTCACAATCTCGCGGCGACATACAAATACTCGTCGGTAATGTTTCTTTTAACCACGAAGGTAATTATCTATATTGTGATAGTGCATTTCTTTATAATAATGAAAATCGCGTAGAAGCTTTTGGCAATGTAACCTTAATAAGTAATAATCAAGTTACTCTCACTTCTAAATATATAGACTATAATGGTAATACTAAAATAGCTAAAGCTAAATATAACGTTACTCTCACCGATGGTTATTATATTCTGAAAACAAGCGAATTAGATTATGATCTAAACAACGATTTTGCTTATTACCTTAATAATGGCATTATCACTGACCCATATCAAACTATTACTAGCCAAAAAGCTTATTATTACGGTGAAAGTGGCGATCTAGCCTTTGCTAATAATGTACAAATAGTAGCTACTGATTATAAAATATCTGCTGACTCATTAAAATACGATCCTAAAAATGAACTAGTATATTTTTTTGATAATTCTACCATTACAGATACTAATATGTTAATTTACTGTGATGCGGGCATATATGATATGAAAAATGACACTTTTTTTTTCTCGCTGCATCCAATTATTTATTACCAATCATACTACATCGAGGCTGACACTGTACAATTTTATAGACAAACTAACCTAACTATTGCTCGTAGCAGAGCTATTGTTATAGACACTATCAATAATCTAAAAATATCAAGTCCCTTCATTAAACTATCGCAACTTGATAGCTCTATTTTATCATTTAAACCTGCAATAATCGACATCTTTAGTGATAATGATACACTAACTATTATAAGTGATACACTAACAACTATTACAGATTCATTGAAAGGTAGAGAGTTTGTTTTTAATAAAAATGTTCGCATTTTTCAAAATGATTTGCAGGCAGTATGCGATTCTTTAGTTTATAGTCAATTAGATTCTACCTTTACATTATTTAAATTCCCCATTTTTTGGTTCGATAGTACTCAGATGACCTCAGATACGATGGTTTTATTTTTGAAAAACGAAAATTTAGATAAAATGTATGGTTTCGAAAATGCTTTTATCATAGAACCCTTTATAGATACTTTATATAATCAAATTAAAGGAATTACAGTTACTATTAATTTTAAAGAAAATGAAATAGATTCTCTCATTATGTATAGACAGAGTGAATTAGTATATTATTTGGTAGATGATGAACAAAAAATAATAGGTGTCAATCACTCTACGGGCAATCAAACTATTTTAACTTTTGTAGATAGAGAGCTAGATAAGGTCTTGATATTAGAAAATCCTCAGGGAACAGTCTATCCTTTAGATGAATTCCCTAAAGAGCTAGAAAGACTAAAAGGATTCCAAACTCAATACTATAAATTAATTTCTAATAGAGATGAAATATACAAAAAACTCAATTTTGATATAGCTATTGAGTAATTTCAATTATTGGATAATTAATGCACGGTGAAAAATATATTTAAATTATTATTAATTCTGATAGTAACTACAGTAGTTGCTTTTTTAATAATCTCATTAATATTTTTAATGTTTACTGGTAAATCTAATGCCTTCTCATTTGATGAAAAAAATCAATTACTCATATCAAAAAATAATTTTACTAATGTAAAAATAATAGGATGGGATGAACAGTGCATAAATGATTGCTATTATTTAAAACCCAAATCACACAATCAAAATCTAAAAATAATACCATTAAATAATATCACAGACAATTTTATAATTACTAAATGCGATAATGATAGTATAATAAACAGTAATGATTTAGAACTAAAACAAAACTGTAATTACCAAATTGTGAATAGAAGTAATAACAATGCAAAGGAAAAATTTATTATAATTTATAAAGATAAAAATGGGATATATCATCAAAAATAAGCAAGATGATAAAATCAAAGGTTCTATAACATTTTATATAGCTAAAGATTAAAAAAGAGTAATTTTGTTTTGTTGATAAGTTGATGGTGAGACTGGGGAGAAAGGGAGAAATAGTGAGTGGGATATTAGTTTTTAAATAATTAGCTTATAAAACCTTTAATCTATCACTTATCACCTATTACTTCTAAACTACTCAACCTTAATTTTTAATTTGTGCTCACTTGTGTGCATCTGTGGATTAATAGCAACAATTGGACAGTTAAATAATTAACCTAATTAATTTACCAACAATAAACATTATAGAACCAAATAAAATTATCTACAAATCTCAGAATAATCCCCTATATTTAACTCATCATACGAATCGTTATAGTCAATATATTTACCTATCATAGAATTATCGATATTCACATTTGAGAGTTTTACATGTTCTTGTATAATAGAATTAGTAATGATTGAATGTAAAATAACTGAATTATTACCAATACTCACATAAGGCCCTACGATAGAATTTTGTATAAGGACATCTCTTTCTATATAACAAGGAGGTATGATAATGCCATCCTTGCATTTCACATTATCTGCGACTATGCTTTCGCTTGGATAACGTTCTAGAATTCTTTTATGAGCAAGCAACGTAGCATTCTTATTACCACAATCTAACCATTCATCTACATTTTGAATTTTTATTTTATAATCATTTTCTATCATATATTGTAGTGCGTCAGTTAATTGATATTCGCCATTTACCTTTTTATCGTTTTCTAATAATTTTAGTAAAGATTTTTTAATTATTTCTGCATTTCTGAAATAGTATAAACCTATAATAGCTTGATTACTGACAAAAGTTTTAGGCTTTTCATAAAAAGCAGAAATATAACCCTTGTCATTCAATTTTACTACTCCGTATTCTGCTGGATTATTGACCTCATAGGTCCATATGATACCATCAGCATCAATATTTGTTAAATTAATTTTGGTGAAAAATAATGTATCGGCAAAAGCAATGATGACTTCACCCTTTAATGATGGCTCTGCACATAAAACTGCATGAGCGGTACCTAATGGATTATTTTGATGATAAATAGTGGTATTAATGCCAAGTTTTTGTCCCAAATTTTTAATTTGTTGCTTCACATCATCAGTAAAATCACCAATTACAAAAGCTATTTCATCAATATTAGCATCAATAGATTCTATTAAAATATTTACAATTCGTTCTACGATTGGTTTACCTGCTATAGGTATTAATGGTTTAGGAGTAGTGAGTGTATGAGGCCTCATTCTTTTTCCCATACCTGCCATTGGTATTACTATTCTCATAAAAATATTGTTTTATAAAATTATTATTTCCCTGTATGTCCGAAACCTCCATCTCCTCTATCTGTATCACTTATTTTATCTACTATGTTCCAAACAGCTCTATCTACTTTTTGTATAACCATTTGAGCGATTCTATCGCCATCATGTATTATGTATTCTTTATCACTTAAATTAATTAATATTACTTTAATTTCTCCTCTATAATCTGCATCTATTGTACCAGGAGTATTTAAAACCGTTATACCATTATTAATAGCTAAGCCAGACCTGGGTCTTATTTGAGCTTCATAGCTAGGAGGTAGCTCTATGAATAATCCTGTAGGTATAAGAACTCTCTGCATAGGTTGGATAGCAATATCTTTGTCTAAAAAAGCATAAATATCCATCCCTGAACTATATAAAGTGGCATAATCAGGTAGTGGATGAGTTGAAATATTTTTTATATTAATTTGTATCATTATTTTATTTTTTTATTTACAAAATTATAATTTTTTTATAAAATTGTTTAATTTCAAAAATTTACATTAATTTTGCTTAAAGTAATTTTTAATAAGATGAAAAATTTATTTATTCATTTAAAAAGTTTAATATTTTATAATATTATTTTTATAACTTTTACAGTTAATGGCCAGTTAAATGTAGATGTCTCATACTCTGCTTTTGATTTAGTTCAAAATATATTAATAGGTCAAGGTGTCACTGTAACTAATGTTCAATTTACAGGTAATAATTCCCAAAAAGCATATTTCTATGGTACAACAAATATTGGATTTACAGAGGGTGTCTTATTAACTACTGGTGGAGCTACAGTAGCTATAGGTCCTAACAATACAGGCAGTGCGCAAGTATCTGTAAATACTGCAGGTGACGCAGATCTAGAAAATATAATAAACTATGCTACAAACGATGCATCAGTACTTGAATTTGACTTTATTCCCCAGGCAGATACTATTAGCTTTAATTATGTTTTTGCAAGTGAAGAATATCCAGAATTTGTATGATCTCAATTTAATGATGTATTTGCCTTTTTATTAACAGGACCAGATCCTAATGGAGGGATGTATAACAAAAAGAATATAGCTATTATACCTAATACTACGTTGCCAGTAGCTATTAACACTGTAAACCCAGGATCTCCTGGCGGTAGCTACTCTGCATCAGGCTGCACTAGCTTATCATACTCACAATATTATGTAGATAATACAGGTGGTCAAACAATACAATTTGATGGATTTACAGTGCCATTGAAAGCATTTGCACATGTGGTACCTTGCGAAACCTATCATATAAAATTAGCTATAGCCGATGTATATGATGGTGCTTATGATAGTGGTGTTTTCTTGCAAGCTGGTAGTTTTATTTCACCTTCATATGAAATAGATATCCAATTCCAAAATTCTTCTGATCTTGTACCTGCTAATACTATTTTAGAAGGTGGTTTTAATTGTGATTCTTACGGTACTATTTGCATATCTAGAAATTTCACAACTCAAGATAACGATACAGTTAACATTATTTTAACTGGTGACGCCATTAATGGCATCGATTATACTGATGCTAATGGCGCACCCATCAATTCTCAACTAATTTTCCCTCCTAATTCCTTTACGCAATGTATTGAGATTTATGGCGTAGCAGACACTGTTAATGAACCAATAGAAAATTTAATAATCCAAATCCCTAATTTAAATCTTTGTATTGCTGATACTGTCGTAGATACTATCAAAATTTTTAATCATAACCCTATGGAGGTTAGTATTACTGGAGATACTATTGTGTGCGAAGGTAAAACTGGCCAGCTAATAGCTAATAGCACAAACTTCCCAGCATTTTTCAATTGGAGTACAGGTAGCCAAATGGGTAGTATTAATATACATCCTACAGAAGAGCTAACAACTTATTGGCTTACTGGTACAGATAATTATAATTGCATAGATTCAGACTCGATAACTGTGAGATTATTACAATTTCCTGTAGTAGATCTTGGTAATGATACATGCGTTACTGAGAGACCATATTTACTTGATGCTACACAAACAGATCCTGTTTATTCTTACAAATGGTCTACAGGGCAAACTACTAGTAGTATTAGCATTATCCAATCTGGTACTTATTGGGTGAGCGTGATAAATAGTCAATACAATAAATGTGAAGTTTTAGATACAATAAATATAAAAATAATACCTACTCCTATTTTCTCTTTACCTCCTAGTATTATAATGTGTAGCCACGATTCTATAAATTTATCTGTTGCTCAACCAGAGATTAATTTATATGATTTTCTCTGGTCTGATGGCAATACCTCTGCTAATTACATTCTTAATGGTTTAGCTCCTGGTACTTATCACATTGGAGTGAAAGTGATAGGTTGCGATACTATAACAGATAGTACTATTGTATTAGTTAACGATTGCCACATTGAGATTCCTAATGTCATAACTCCTAATGGTGATGGCATTAATGAACAATTTCAAATTACTAATTTAGAATATTATCCTAATAGTGAAATTAAGATTTACAATCGTTGGGGTAAGAAAATTTATGAAAGTGAAAATTATCAAGGTGACTGGGATGGAGATAATCACCCCGAGGGTACTTATTTCTATATATTTAGATTAAACTATGGTCGTGGCAAAATAGTAGAATATCACGGTACCATAACAATAATAAAATAAAACTTATATGTAACTTGATTGAATTTTCATTAAACTTTAAACCTCTATTATTGATTTCCTTTATCAATTGTTTATAAAACTTAAACGTTGTCTTCCACTTTTCTTCTTATTTTTATAATAATAATTCAAAAGACTATTGTGGTTTAGTTTTAAAAGGATAATCAATGTTGTAATGCAGCCCTATACTTTCTTTACGTGATATAGCCATAGTAGTAATTAGATAACCTACTAGAATCATATTTCTTAATTCACATATTTTCCTATTAACAACTGATTTTTTATATAATTCTTCGGTTTCTTCATGTAGCATTTGTATTCTTTTCAGAGCTCTATTTAATCTCAAATTTGACCTTACGATACCTACATAAGCAGTCATTGTTTGATTGAGCTCTTTTACTTCTTGAGTTATTAAAACCAGCTCTTCATTAAGTTTCACTCCTTCATCATTCCATTCGGGAATATTTGTATTTATAGAATAATCATTAAAATAATTTTCTGCATCTTTAGCAGCTCTATAGCTAAAAACTAGAGCTTCTAATAGAGAATTAGACCCCAATCTATTGGCACCGTGCAAGCCTGTACGCGAAACCTCGCCACATGCATATAATCTATTTATTTTTGTTCTAGCAGAATAATCTACAACCACACCTCCCACTTGATAATGAGCAGCCGGTACGACTGGGATCATCTCTTTTGTCATATCTATTCCTATGCTTAAACATTTCGCATAAATCGTAGGGAAATGTTCTAACAATTCATCTTTATTAATATGCCTACAATCTAAATATACATGTTCGGAACCACTCAATTTCATTTCATTATCTATAGCTCTAGCTACTATATCTCTAGGAGCCAAAGATTTTCGTGGATCATATTTATGCATAAATTCTTTACCATTAATATCTTTTAAGACAGCTCCATACCCTCTAAGTGCCTCGGTAATAAGAAACGCAGGCCTTTCTTTAGGATTAAAAAGAGCTGTTGGATGAAATTGAAAAAATTCCATATCCATTATTTGAGCTTTTGCACGATATGCCATTGCTACACCATCACCAGTAGCTACTGTAGGATTTGTAGTTGTCAAATAAACATTACCACTACCACCAGTAGCCAAAACAGTAAATTTGGACAAAAATCTCTCTACTTTCCCCTGTGGTGTTAATACATATGCACCAAAACAATCTATATTGTCTACTTGATCTTCTACATTTATCCCAATATGATGTTGAGTGATTAACTCTATAGCAAAATGATGATCAAAAATAGTAATGTTGGGATTTTCTAATACTTTATTTGATAAAACTCTTTCAATTTCATAACCCGTTTTATCTTTAAAATGGAATATTCTTGATTCACTATGACCTCCTTCTCTAGCGAGATCATAAATACCTGTTTCTTTTTTATCAAACCTCACACCTAATTCTATAAGATCTTTTATCCTATCAGGACTTTCTTTAGATGTGATCTCTACTGCTATTCTATCATTTAAATATGAACCTGCCTCTAAAGTGTCTTTAATATGTTTCTCAAAATTATCTGGAGGAAACATAACTCCTACTATACCACCTTGTGCATAATATGTTGATGTATTAAATATTTCTTCTTTAGTAACAATAGCTACACTACCTAATTTAGAAGCATTTAAAGCGAAATTTAATCCTGCTGCCCCACTACCAATTACTAGGAAATCAAAAGTATACATGATTTTTTATGTTAATTTTTTAAAATAATTACAAATATATATATTTTTTGTTTTAACGTTTAATATTTTATTAGTAATATCATTGATAAAAAAATAAATATAAATTATCTTTTACTTTCAAAAAATTTTTTTAAACATTCTATTGATTTAGCTTCCATGATACCACTTTTAACTATAGTTTTACGATGCAATAGCGTTGGAGTATACATAGAATATCCATTTTTAGGATCCGATGCACTATATATTAACTTCCTAATTCTAGTTAATTGCATTGCGCTTGCACATAAAGGACAAGGTTCTAAACTAACATATATGCTGCAAGAATCTAAATATTTTGTATCAAAGTATTCTAATGCTGCAGTAATAGCTATAATTTCTGCATGAGCCAAAGGATCCTTTAATCTTTCTACTTCATTATGAGCTTTACAAATAATTTTATTATTAGCAACTATAACAGCACCCACTGGTATCTCCCCTGTATCATAAGCCAATTGAGCCTCTTGGAGTGCTATCTGCATAAAATATTCATCATTATTAATCATTTAAGAACAATAATTTAAAAATAATTGTAAAATTAGGTGAAAAATAAATAATTAATTAAAAAATTGATTTAAAAATTTAATATCCTTATTATTTTTTAATTTTTTAATAGCTTTGTTTCTAATTTTTCTTACTCTTTCAGGTGACATATTCATCCTATTAGATATTTCCTCTATACTCAATGCATGTGTATGCTCGAGACCATAATAATATTTAATTACCATTTTTTCATTATTAGATAAAGTTTCAATAATTCTATTAATCTCAATTTTGAGAGATTCTTTTTCTAAATCAGAATCTGGAGAGATAGAGTTTATATTAGGTACAAAATCTAACATTGTAGTTTCGTCATTATCATTCATAGATACATCTAAAGAATCCACATTATTATCTACATACTTCATTAATTCCTTAATCTGTTGCACAGGTATATTAATCATATCAGAAAGCTCTTCAAATGTAGGGGGACGTAATTTAATTTGTTCTAATAGTGAATAAGCATTTTTGATTTTATTGGCAGAAGCGATTTTATTACCTGGTAATCTAATCATTCTACAATTTTCAGAAATAGCTTGAATTATACTTTGTCTGATCCACCACACAGCATAAGAAATAAATTTAAAACCTTTAGTTTCGTCAAATTTTTCAGCAGCTTTTATCAATCCAATATTCCCTTCATTTATTAAATCTGTCAGTGGTAAACCACTTTGAGAAAATTGCTTAGCTACAGAAATCACAAAACGTAGATTGGCTCTTATTAATTTATCTCTTGCTATTTCATCACCTTCTTTTATCCTCTTAGCTAACTCAACTTCCTCATCTGGAGACAATAAAGGCTCTTGAGACACATCTTCTAAATATTCAGCTAAAACTTCATTTTCTCTTTTTGTGATTCTTTTTTGAATTACTAATTGATACATTATATTAACTTTTTTAATTAGACAAAAAAAAAATCAAAAAGTTTATTATAATATTAATATACAAAATAAATATTATAAATTAGAAGGTATATTAATCATAATAATAAAATTGTTGAACTAGTAAAATAATGAAATTATGAGGATTGAAGCAATTATTGGCAAGTTATTTACTAAAAACATTTTTGTTTAAAATTAAGTATTATTATTTTTCTTAATTTTGCAAAAAACATAATTTTATGGAATATACAGCCGAAGTAATAGAAGAAATGCTGGCTCTGACCAAAGAGGGCAAGCGTGAATTTTTAGACAATCTCCATGAATTCCTCAATGAGAATAGATTGACAGCATTAGATTATCAAAGAATTAAGATTTTATCAACTGCTCCAATTTGTCCCAGATGTAAGTGTGAGTATGTTACTAAAGCAGGTGTTCACAATGGTAGACAGGTCTATAAATGTAAAAATTGTAAATATCAATTTCGAGAAACTGCTAAATCTTTTGTCTATCATATGCATAAATACTATCTTTTAATAAATTATATAAAATGTATGCTTGAGGGCAAAAGTCTCAGAGCTTGTGCTAAAGAAGTTGGCATAAGTTTACCAACAAGTTTTAGATGGAGACATAAGATTCTCTCTGCTATACAAGGATTAGAGGGAGGAATTAGTTTCTCTGGAATAACAGAAGCTGATGAACTATTAATGCAATATTCAGAAAAAGGACGCAAATATAAAAGTTTAGAAGAAAAAGAGCAAGCTATGAATACAGTTCATCCCAATGTAGCTGTATTAGTGATGACAGATAGAGAGGGTAATTTGCTTTTCAAACACACTGGAGAGAATAGAGTCCAGAATAGTCAGATAAAAGAAGAGTTGAGGCGCAGAGTATCAGAGAAAAATTTGATATGTTTTAAGCCAAACGAAGAGTTCACCCAAGCAGTATTAGAATCACCAAGCAAAAAGGTATTAGTAAGACGTAAAACAAAAGGATTAGCAGTTTATAGTGTAAACATAGTAGAAAAAAAGATAAACAATTTTTTGGTTTGGATGATGAGATTTAGAGGAATAGCCACAAAGTATTTGCAGAACTACCTTATGTGGTTTGTAGTGATGAATAAGTATTTAAAAGATAAAGTGGAATCAGACATTGGGCGACTATTAAACTTGTCATCACACGATAGATGGGCATGGGTGCGGTATTGGAGTTTGATGAAGTTGAAATATTGATGTAATACTTAAAATTTAACAATTTTAAATTGTTAAATTCCTCACCCCTTTTTTAATAAACCTAAAAAATTTTTCAATCTATCTTTTGTATCCCGCTTCTAATTTACAATTATTCATCCATTACTTTAAAATCATTCTTTTTCTATTTATTTATAATTATTAATTTTGGCATAAGTTTATTAAAATTTTACATTTTTATGCTTAATTATATAAAAGGTGATATCGTTTTTTTAAATCCCTCAAAAGTTGTTATAGAAACTGCTGGGATAGGCTATGAAGCTCAAATTACTTTAAATACTTATGAAAAAATAAAAGATTCTTCCAATATATCACTATTGATAAACTTAATATGGAAGGAAGATGGTCCAATACTTTTTGGTTTTGCTGATGAAGAGGAAAGGGAAGCTTTCAGATTATTAATAAGTGTTAATAGCATAGGTGCTAACACTGCTCGTACTTTACTCTCTACACTTACTCCGTTAGATTTATATACTGCTATTCAAAATAAAGATATCAATAAATTACAAAAGGTTAAAGGTATTGGTGCTAAATCTGCTGAACGTATATTAGTGGAATTAAAAAATAAAATCCCTGAAATTGAATTAAGCGGAGAAAATTTTTCTAATTTAGATACTAATTTTTATCATGATTCGTTATTAGCTTTAAGGCAATTAGGATATTCTATGAAAGAAGCAGAGACAGCACTCAGTAAAGTATTAAAAAATCATTCTAAAGATGAATATAATTCTTTAGATAAACTCATTAAACTTGCATTCAAATATTTATAAACTCGCAACATAGTGAAAAAAATATTCCGATTTACTTCACCGTTTATTAATAAATTATTTTTTATTGCTATATTATCTTTTTTTACTTTTTATTCCTTTTCACCAACTATTTTTTTTGCTAGTTCTCCATTAGAACATAATAGTTATTTCATTAGTCCCCCTGATACTTTAGATTCACTCATATATCCTATACAAGATCAGCAAATTACAGGTCCACCTCCATTGATTTCTTCCCCCTGGGATATTGTGCCCAAAAATTTCAAGGATACAGTTATTTATGATCCTGCTAGTAACACTTATGATTTTCAACAGAAAATAGGTAATATTAATTTACGTTATCCTTATCAAATGACTTTTGATGAGTATAATGAATATGATTTCCAAAAAGCATGGCAAAGACAATGGCAGCAATCTCTGGTACAGCAATCTCGAGGTAAAAGTATTTTTGATTCTCTCTTTAGGATGCACGTCAAAGATGATGGGGTCTTTGGCAGTGGCTTAATAGATATCAGACCAAGTGGTACTGCCGAAATTATTTTTGGATACAAAGGTTATCGCAGAGACGATCCTGCCCTCACCGTTAAGCAAAGACGTTATGGCAATTTTAATTTTGATGAAAAAATTCAACTAAATTTAATGGCTAAAGTCGGTGATAAAGTTAATTTCAATGTTAGGTATAATACAGAATCTAATTTTACTTTTGATAATCAGATTAAATTAGAATATGAAGGCAAAGAGGATGAAATTATAAAAAAAATAGAAGCTGGTGATGTAACTCTACCACTTAATAGCACTCTGATAAGTGGTAGTCAAAGTCTTTTTGGCCTTAAAACTCAGTTACAGTTTGGCAAAGCTACTGTAACAGCTGTACTTTCGCAGCAAGAAAGTGAAACTAGTACTATCACAGTCTCTGGTGGTGCCGAGGTAAGCGAATTTAAAATAAATGCTCTAGATTATGAAGAAAATAAGCATTTTTTCATATCTCAATTTTTTTACAATAATTATAATAAATACCTAGAACGCTTACCTATTATTTCTAGTCCTATTAATATAACTAAAATCGAAGTTTGGATTACTAATATTGGTCCAGCTACTCAAGAAAATAGAAATATTGTAGCTTTTCAAGATATCGGTGAGTATGATCCTTATAATCAAAATGTTTTACCAAACTTCACTCCAGATGCTTATTTGCCTAGTAATAGATCTAATAATCTTTTTCAACTTATTAATACTTCAAACATCAGAAATTTAAATGATGTGAATTCTTATCTATCTTCACGAGATTTCAAAATGGGTACTGATTATGAAAAAATAGAAAATGCACGTAAGTTATCTGAATCAGAATATACTGTAAATAATCAATTAGGATTTATTTCTCTCAATATTAGACTTCGTCCAGATCAAGTGTTGGCTG
>Ga0209537_1003284_pt1 | contig 14986 bp, 13 predicted proteins | sample BioPla4DNA1_FD_187698 | JGI IMG/M metagenome (GOLD analysis project Ga0209537, IMG submission 187698) | Biogas fermentation microbial communities from Germany - Plant 4 DNA1 (SPAdes) (version 2) | ecosystem: Engineered > Bioreactor > Anaerobic > Digestate | place: Bielefeld, North...
TTACTAAGGCTTAGCCGAAAGCCCATGACTTTAGTCACTGGGATGAAGACTTATCATAAAATTCAATAAAAGGTTTAGACACGAGCCTTATACTATCGCCAATATAATGTAGATTATATGGATAGTGAAAGTCTTAGGGGAATGAATTAGTGCAGTAATGAGAAGTTTGTGTACCTAAGAACCTGTCGGCTTTAGCTGCACAGAGTGTCAGGAGGATAATATTAGACAATGGGCCGAAGAATTGGATATGTTAGAGGATGACGAAGAAGAATGGTAATACGTAATTCAGATAAAATATAAAAGAACCCAATATTGTTGGGTTCTTTTTATTATCTTAAATATTAGTATTATTATTTCATTACTTTAAATAATAAATAATAATCCATATTAATGCGAATAATAGTGATTCTAAATTATAATGATTTACTTTATTTTCTTTTTTATTAGGTTCATCTTCTAAGACCATACATTCTGCATAAGTACGATTATAAGAAGGTATGGTAATTAGTGAATTTAGGAATATAAAAACATTTAATAAAAATAATATAAATGCAGTATCTTTTATTGGATAATAATTTATCATTAAAATTGTAAAAGGAATTATATTTACTATAAAGTTAAGTTTTAATTTTTTTAACATAATATTTTTTTCTCCTTTATTTTTTAATTATCTTTATAAATTAGGTCATCAAGATTCATCCAATAACTTATTGGTTTATAAGGGTTTTCCACATTATCTCTTGAAACAATAGTTTTTAATGCAATTGCATTATTGCTATATCTTATTACATAGGCTCTTAATGGGTATTTTTCTACTTCAAAATCTATTTGATATAATTCTTTAATACTAAATTCATTATCTATGATAATTTTTGCTTGTGTATCTTCTTCTTTATTAGAACTATTAAAGATTTTTGTATCTTTAATTCTCACAGGACCTTCAAACATAGGTGATAATGAAGAAGTTTCCATTATAACTTCTCTTCTTTCTCTTTCATGCAGCATTAAAGTATTGATTAATAACATATAAGGGTCTTTTGAATTAGATACCATATATCCCTTTTGTCCAAGTTCAAAATCTCCCCCTTCTGCAATACTTAGCATTATAGTTGCATCTAAGTAGACATCTGATATTTTTAAGTTATAATCTTCTGAAAAACGATATTTCTCCTTAAGATTATCTACTTTATTTACAATATCTACATAACTTGCAGTTTCAGCCAATTTAATAAGTTCTTTGTATAAGGCCTTAGATTGTTGTTCTCCATATTCTTCGGAATTTTCTTCTCCTAATATAAGTGAATTCTTATTAACTCCTACTGCTTCACCTTTTACATGAGCTTCTTTTTCTTCTTGTGTCATTTCTTCTTTATGTTCTTCGGTTAAAACTTCATCTTCTTTTATTTTATCTTCTATTTCTTTTATTTCTTCTTCATTAGTTTGAGTATTTTGAGGTTCAACATTTTTTAATTTCTTAGAGTCTAAAAAAGTAAATTTAAAAGTTAAAATCAACATTAAACTCATAATAAAAATTAACAAACCTATTAATATCTTTTGGTTCTTTAAGTCTTTCATTTGCTATCCCTTCCTATTGTTATTTTAAGGGAGATATTACATCTCTCCCTATTTTATTATTTGTCAAAAAGGAAAGATACCTTACCATTTTCATCTAATTTAATATTGGCATTTCCAGTATTTCCATTTTTCCAAGTAAAAGTTAGATTTGAAATAGTTTCTTTATTTAAAAGTTTCTCTAAATCTTCCTTTGTTAATTTATGTCCTTTTATATCTTTACCTACAATTAAGTTGCAAGTTTTCTTATAGTTAGAACATAATTTGATTATATGCTACTCATTTTTTATTTATAAAAAATAATAGCATAAACAAAAGAAACTTATTAAATAAATTAACATTATTATGATTAAATACAACAGCTGATTATAAATAATCCATTGATTGTATATAATATATATTATATAAAAAAGGTTTAAATCAAGTTTAAAATGTATTAAAAAGGAGAGGTTTTAAAAATGGAAAAGAAATATACAGTTGAACAAATAGCAGAGGCAAGATGGGTTTATTCATTTACAGATGTAAATGAAAAAGGTGAAAAATTAGTAATCGAATTAACAAGATGTGAAGATAATTCTTCAAACAATTCTTTACCTAAACTATGGAAGAAAGAAGGATATATAGATAGAGTGTTAGAAACTTATTGGTGTATTAACACTTATGTTAAAGATACTGAAGGAAATTCCTTTTGTATGTATAATCCACAACATAAAATAAGTGGAGGTAGAATGGTTATAAATTTCGATTGGATGTTTGAAGCAACAGAAGAAAATAGGGAAAAGTTAATAAATGAAGTTTATAAATTATTTTCTTCTGCCAAAGGGGAAACTGTGATAGAAAAGAAGAAAAGAAAGATAAAAGAATATGCAATAAAAAACAATATAGATATCTATACAGTAATACCACAAGGATGGAGTAAGTTGAAGGGTAGTCAAACTGCTCCAAGAGGTACAGTTTGGATAAGCAATATGGAATTATTAAAAAGTGGAAATAGAAAACAAGCTCTATTACTTGCAGATTAATTTAAACAAATATTAACACCTACTGAAACATAAATCAGTAGGTGTTAAATTGTTTTAAACAATACCTTAAATGAATTCTCTACACCATTTAAATTTTTCTGTTATTTAATTTTAATTTAAATTTTTATATTTATTTTGTTCTATATTTTGAAAATTCTTCTAAATTCTTTAAACTAAGAAACTTTAATACTTTCTCTTCTAAAATTTTAAAATCAATTTCACCTACATAGTCCTTATTAGTCCAACATTGATTTTTAATATCGAAAAACACATTTCCAAATTTATTTCCATTCTTAAATAAAACATAATGTCTTGAATGGATTAGCCTTTTACTATTTTTAAGTTCCCAATAAGAAACTCTCTTTATCTCTGGATTAAATTCTTCTTGATTTGAATTTATATTCATAACTTCATCTTCTTTATCCTTTGAAAATAAGTCAATTTGAGAAGATATGTTGTTATTTTCTTTACCTAATTCAATTAATTTTAAATAGACCTTAGCTGTTATTTTACAGTCATCTAATGCTCTATGATGATTTTCAATAGGTATTTCTAATCTTTCACAAAGGGATTTTAAATTATGTTTTTTCTCCTTTGGAAATATTTTTTTAGATAAAGTAACAGTATCTAATACATTATTTGTTGGGATTATTCCACTTTTCTTAAAGAAAGGTATTAAGAACCTATTCCAATCAAAATCTGCATTATGAGCCACCACTAATATATCACCTATAAATTCTTTAAATTTAGGTAAAACATTATTTATTACTGGTGCATTTGCAACCATTTCATTAGTTATACCAGTAATTTCAGTTATTTTCTTAGGAACTTTTATTAAAGGATTAACAAATGTAGAAAATTCATCTATAACTTGTCCATCTTTAACTTTAACTGCTCCTATCTCAATAATTCTTCCACCCTTTTCAGGTGTAAAACCTGTTGTTTCAATATCTAATACAACAAATTCCTTTTCACATAAAAATTTCTCATTAAACATCTCCACTTTAAATCTCCCCCTTTAAATAAATCTTTAATTTTAAAACCTTTATTATATAATATATATTATATATGAAATAAACTAAAAAATAAACACATTATATAATATTTATTGAATATGTTTTGGGAATAAGGAGGGAATATGAAAGATAATAATGTTTTAAATAAAATAAAAGGCTTTTTTATAGCAATAGCTGGATTTATTGAAAGTTTATTTATTGCACCTTGTGGCGGAATTGCACCAATCACAATATTAGTTCCTTTGTTAATATCTACTTATTATTTGTTGAAGGCTTTATTGTAAAATAAAAAGAACTATGAATTTAGCCATTCATAGTTCTTTTGATGTTACAAAATATAAGTCCATTCTCGTTCATAATAATCTGATTTAATTTTAATAATTCTGGTAGTTTGATTTGTTGTAACATCTACAATATCATTAGTAATAATATCTATATATTTGTGTTCTCTATATAAACAAATAAGTATATCTATTTTACTTTTTTCACCAGCTAAGACTAATTCTTGTATAAGTTCATATGTCTTTTCAGCTTCTTTAACAGATATATTTTTATCATAAGTTTTATATTCATATATAGACATAACTACATAATATACTGTTATTGTAGATATAATCATAAATATTATCATATTACTCAAATCCATTTGTTTAGCTGTCCAAACTAAAGGTATAAAAGATACACTTATTTGAAAATATTTTTTAATATAATCAATTATAAATTTTCTTTCTCCACCATTTTTATCTAATTTTTGAGTTAAATCTTGTAATGTTTTAATAAATTCTTTTTCATTGTTATTCATTGTATTATACTCCTTTTATTTTTTTGTTTTAAATAAGGGAGTATAATACATCTTCCATTAGGAAGTTATTACACTCCCCTAATGGGTGATGATTTTATCTATCATTTCTAATAGAATAAAAGTAAATAATATTAAACACTTTGTATAGGTTATACTCTGAATATGTGTTTTAATACCATTTTTAAGTTCCTTATTTACCTTTACACAATCAAAAACAATTGATAATAATAGCATGATTTTTGTTAATTCAATTATAATGATTTTAGACAACATCATTATAAACCCCTCCTTTTTAATACAACTATAACCTTTTTTAATATTTGTTATTCCTAACAATCCTTTTTTATCTAATAATTATATTATATATGAAATATGAAAAAATATAAAAAATAAATATATAATCATAAAATAAAATGAATTTGCAAAATAAATTTTCTTGATTTCGCAATAAAATTGTTATATGTAAATATAAAAAAGTCATAGAATCATTAAAGAGTTTGCTAAATAATGCAAACCCTGAAAAATATACCTAAATAGATATAACCTTTTTTATAAAATTTTAATTTTAATTAATTTTCATTATTAGCATTATCCATAATGCTAAACTACCTCCTATTGAAAACATTAAATCCGTTAATTTATATTTATTATTGAAATAAACCTTTTTAAAAAAATATTTATTTATTCCATGTAATATATACATAATTAAAGAAATAATTATCATCAATTCAATTTTATTTAAATTTGGATATTTCCAAACATAAAATTCATCTCCAAACTTAATACCTAAACACCAAACATCTCTTAAAATAGATAACCCTTTCCCTTGTATTAAATATATAAACACACAATCATTTAAGATAAGTTGTTTAAATTGATTAAATTTAGTTTGTAAAAAATCTTGACCTAATTTAATCCCTTTAAAACAGTAAAACAATAATTTACTATCCTTATTTATTGCAATCATAAATCTTGCTATATGGAAATCATCTAATTTAATTTCAGTAAAGAAAATTAAACATAAATAGAATTTATAATCAATATTATTAATAACCTTAGAAATCTTATCACCTTTAAATATTTTAACTAAAATAGATGTAATTAAAATATTAATAAATATATGATTTGTTATTGAAACAATCTTCCCTAATTTTATTAAGAATACATAAATAGAATATAATTCTTTACCTTCACCAAATAAACTCACCTTTGAAAGAGAATTAACCTCTTCCTTTAAAATTAACTTAGAATTTTCTAAGTTAAACCTATTGTTAGTAAAACAATTAGGTTTTTTCAATTTTAATTTTCCTTTCTTTATTTTTAATTTTTTTGATTAAAAATAAAGTTAGGTTAAAATCCTATTGAAGTAATACAACAATTTGTTATAAAACCGTACCCTAATACATACAATATGTATGTGATGTTGGTACACATCGTACCTCCTGTTGATTAATATAACAGAAGATAGATGTTCTATACTTAATAAGTAAAAGTGGGAATTTACTTATTAAATAAGGACTATAAACTAACTTCCGTTATTTAATCTTTATATAATACCATTTTGGGATTATATATATAACAAGAGATACGAAAAAAAGAAGTGAAATCTTTTAATTAAGTTTCACTTCTTTTTTATTTATTTACTTTAGTTTAAATGATTTATCAAAAACTTTTTTTAATATTTTTGCCTTTTTCTGAACTGTAATTAAGTTATACGTTGCTAAAGCAATAAGATTAAGGGAAACTAAAATAATAATTAATAATAAGAAAAGAAGTAGAATTTTTAAATTAATTCTACTTCTTTTTATTTATCTTTAAAGAATGGTTTTTATTACAAAGAACCTATCCCTTAATTCTGCAACAAAGTTGATTTTCCTTAATTATACACTCGAAGAGTGTTTTTTTATTAATAGAAAATTTCAATTGAAATAATATCAGGTCTTTGTATTAATTTAATTGTTTTTTCATCTCTTTCAATGGTTTGATTGTCAAATGGTTTAGTAACTATATTGTAAACTTCATTACCACTTGTAGGTAATGCTAAATTTAATATAGTTTTTATAGTACCCGCATCATTTGCACTATTTTGATGCAAATCAAACGCTAATTTAGTATTACCAAAAACAGTTATAGCGAAATTTTCAGAAGATGGTTTATATACATTTGTATAACCACTTTCAACTAAGCTTAAACCAAGGTCAGGAAGTTTCTTTTCTACTTCTTGTGGTGTTAATGCTTTTTGTGGTTGTTGTGGTTGTTCAACATTTTTAGTATATAGTAGGTCATTAACTACTTGTTTACTAACTACATCTTCTCCACCAACTGCAATAACATGTTGAACATTGTTATTATCAACAAATTGTTTTTGTTTAGAAACATTACCTTTTGGTGGAACTAATATTACTGGTGAATTTGTTTTACTTGCCAATACACTTCCACTTAATGCATCTGGGAAGTTTAATGCATTTGCGACTAAGATATTATCAGCATTTTTTGAGAAATGATTTGCAATTTTTAAGGAAGTATCATATCTATCACTTCCGTCAAATCTAACTATGTTGTTAGAAATTCCTCTTAATGCATTTTCAGTCTTAGTGCTTACTACTCCAGTTCCCCCTGCAATATAAATAGTTGAAGGTGATATTTCCTTAATTCTATTTATAGTGTCTTGGGAAATTTCTTTACCAACTAAGAATATTGGCATTTGATTTTTACCAGCAGCGCCAGAAATAGATAAGGCGTCTGGGAAGTTAAGTCCAGAAGCAATTGCCACAGGAGTTCCTTTTGGAACATTTAATTCATTATTAATCAATGCATTTGTTTCATACCTATTAGCTCCACCAAGCCTTTTAAAATTAGTAAAGCCTGAATTTTTAAGGTCATTAACTATTTCATTCTTAACTACACCTTCTCCACCAAGTAAGTAAATAGTTCCACTCTTTGAAACATTATTTTTTATGAAATTAAGAGTTTCACTTGAATTACCTACTGAATTACCAACTAAAAGTATTGGTGCATTAACTTTACTTGCCAGTACACTACCTGAAAGTGCATCTGGGAAATCATAACCATATGCAATTACCACATTGTTAAACTTATCATGTTTAAGTTTATTTGCAATTGCAGTAGCAGTTGAGTATCTGTTTGGGCCTTCATATCTACTGGAAGTTTTATTGCTTGCGTTTGAAGGAATAAATGCTAAAGCAGATATTGTTAATGTTACTGTTATAATTGATGCAATTTGTTTTATTTTCTTACTATTCATAATAACCACTCCTTATTTATAATTTTAGATAAAAAATCCTTTATTTATATAATATGCCTAATATTGTGTTTTAATACAAATAGGTGTTGTTTTTTTTAATTAATATTTTTAATAATTAAAATGTTTTATACTTATTGTAAATTTTAAATAACCCCTTAATGAAATATTAAGGGGTTATTTATTAATAGAAAATTTCAACTGAAACAATATTAGGTCTTTGAATTAGTTTGATTGTTTTCCCATCTCTTTCAATGGTTTGATTACTAAATGGTTTAGTAACTATATTGTAAACTTCATTACCACTTGTAGGTAATGCTAAATTTAATATAGTTTTTATAGTACCCGCATCATTTGCACTATTTTGATGCAAATCAAGCGCTAATTTAGTATTACCAAAAACAGTTGTAGCGAAATTTTCAGAAGATGGTTTATATACATTTGCATAACCACTTTCAACTAAACTCAAACCAAGACCGGGCAATCTACCTTCAATCTCTTGTGGTGTTAAACCTTGTGCAACCGGTTGAGGTGCAGGTTCAGGTTTCGGTTGTGGTTGTGGAGTAGGTTCAGGTTGTGGAGTAGGTTCAGGTTGTGGAGTAGGTGTTGATGTATTTCCATCTGTACTTGGTGTATTTGGTTTTGTTGTACCACCACCTGTATTTCTTCCGCTATTGTTTGTACCACTTGAACCTTGATTTTGACTGCCACCAGAAGTTTCTCCTTGGTTTTGGCCTTCTGTTGCAGTTTCCTTTTCCTCTTCTACTTTATCTTCTTCTTTTTTAGGAAGTTCATAGCCCTTATCAGTAAACTTTAATCCTACATATTCTTCTAATACATTAATTGGTATTAAAAAACCTTCTCCATCTTTTTGTGGAGTTGTAGGGATTGGTAGTTTAAAATCTATTTTAGATGTAAAATCTGTAACCGTTTTTGTTTTATATGGTACAGTTTGTCCATCAATAAATAGATATTGAGATTCTGGGTAAATTAAAATTCCTTTTCCATTTAAATTAATATAAAAGGAAGTTTCCCATAATCCTTTTACTGTTGAAACATCTTTTTCAACTTTTACATCTAATCCTTTCGCAAGTTCTATTATATTAATAGACTTTTCTCCTTCGTAAGCATCCTTTAATGGTATTACATCTGCTGCATTTAAATTTAATCCATTTATAAACGTAACTCCCATTACTAAACAAAGGGATGCTATAATTTGTCTAATTTTTTTCTTATTCATAACTGTCCTCTCCTTTTTATTTATATTTTATATTTAATAACCCTAAAAAAATCGTATAATATATTTTATATATTTTATTTTCTTTTATAAATAATAATTTTATATTTTTATTAAATTATATATTATATATAGTCTATTGTCAATAAAAAGTTACAAACATAAGAATTTTAAATTATAATACTCAATTTCGTTATATAAAAAAGAAAAATTTGTATAATATAAAATACAAAAAAAATAGAAAGGAGATAGGATTTAATGGTAAAAAGAAGTAAAATCTTAGGATTATTATTTTTAACTTCTTTATTATTTACTTCATTTAATAATATTGATGTAAATGCAAATGGTGGCATGGATTTTGGAGAAGGCTTTGATATATTAACTACAAAGCGTAGACCGCGAGAAGGATATATAAATGCTGGTGATTGGAATCAAAATCCTGAATTTCCACATTATAATTTAGATGCAGATGGAAGACCTGCTAAATATTCAAGAAGTAAGACAAAAGTTGTAAGTGACAAGATATCAAGAAATTATGGTTATGATGTTTATTTCTATTATCCACAAGGTTATGATAGTATTTTAGATGCTGTTCCTGAAAATAGATATGCTAAATGGAAAGGTAAAAAAAGAGCAAGAGATACTTATGGGTATAATTATAATGAAAGTTTATATTCTATAGCTCCAACGGATTATAGAAAAACTTATCGAAATAACGAATGGAGATATTTAGGATATAATATGGATGGAAATCCAATAGAAAATCCATATTTTCAACCCGATGCATTATTTCCAGACCAACATAATTTAGGAACTTCAAGATTAGTTTCAGGAAAAATCCATGGAACTGCAGCTCCAAGTGGGTCAACTGAATTTGATGATGTTGTTACAACTAATTTCGATGCAAGTGAATTTTATAATAGAAAACATGATGCCATAAAAAGATTAATTAATGTAGACCCAAGTTTAAAAAATCCTACTGTGTTTTATCAAGCATCACCTGAAAATTTTGTTCCTTGGACTTTATCAACCAGCACAAATACTCTTGCAGCTCAATGGGCAGAAATACTTTCTTTACAATCTCACCCAGTTTATGAAAGTCCATTATTTAAAGGTTGGAACTCGGCTGGATATTATGCCTCTGCTATTGCACCAGCACATCCAGATATTGATAAATTTGTTGATTTAGGCGTTTTATCAATAACAGTTACAGAAGGTAATGGAACAATTGTTGGTTATGGTTGGAGAACAAACACTTATGAGTGGAAATATAAACAATATAAAAATATTAGCCCAAATAGAACTTATAATATAGAATATGCTGTTCACAATCATGGGGATACTGACTCAACTATAAATCCTACTTCATTAGTTACTGGATTTGCAATAAATGATAATGTTTCAAATAATCCAGCTTCTGAATTTTATCCTAACAATAATGCAGATTTAACGAAAACATTATCTAAATCTGTAACTGTTAAGGCTAATAGTACAATAATATATACAAGAAAAGTAACAACTCCAACTAATTTAAGAAATGGTTGGCAAGTAACTGCATATATTCCAAGTTCATTAAAAGATGACAACGGAGTAACTACTAATGATGCTGGACACATTATATTTAAAAACATAGAATTAGCAGACGTTGCAGCACATGAAATTAAATTTGTTGATATAAATGGTAATGAAACAGATAAGATAATTCCGGGTAATGATTATAAGATAAAATTATCTTATAAATATACTGGACCTACTTTAAATACATCTGACCCACCAATAAACTTGTACTTTAGTGCTGATGTTGAAAGACACTATCCTCAAACTTTAACATCAGATAGTAAAAAATATAATTTCTCTAAAACTCGTATATGGCCTTATGATGGACAAATATTTACATTCTATACTGATTATATTACTTTTGAACAACCAAAAACTAAAGTAATTTCAAGTGTAAATGGTGGAGTAACTTGGACAAACTCAAATGGTGAAAATGACGCTTTAGAGAAAACTTACAATGACATTTATAATTATAAAGTTGAAAATTTAAAAATCCTTAATGGAACAATGTACCCATTAAAAAATGGAAACGTAAATGTGGGAATTTCTTATGATATTGTATTAGAAGCTCCTACTCATAACACAAAAGAGTTTGATGTAGAAACTGAAATAAATCTTAATGGTAAAAAAGTATATGTTACTGACCACGTTAAAAATGGAAGAACAAGCATTACAAGAAATGTTACTATGAATGTAAATGCCTTAACAAGTGGAAGTTCAAATTACCCAATTTCAGTAAAAACAAACTCTAATAAAAAGAAATGGGAAAAAGATTTAAGTTCTCAATCTGATAATTCAAAAACTGCTTATTTAACTGTAAAAGCTCCAATTAAACCTTCTGATATATTCGGAATGAGTAAAAATGAAGGAAAGTCATGGAGTAAAACACATTCAAAAAATATTTACTCTGGATTGAAAAAAACTTATAATTCATTCTTATCTAAGTCTTTTTCATTTTATGATTATGGAAGTGGTGCAAAATCAAGTGAAACTAAGAGTTATTCAGATAGTTATAAAATAGAAAATGTTTTATTTAAGTCAAAATTTACTACTGATAAAAAATATGGTTCAAATGGCTGGGTTGATTTATTAAATCCAAGTCAAAAGAACTTAGCTAAAATAAAAGCAGGTTATGGATATGAGTTAGAAATAATTGTTGCATATAAAACAAATGCTTTATCTACTCAACCAAAAGAAACGAGATATGCTAATGCCTTAAAATCTTCTGGTACAACAGTATCAAATTTAAATACGCCAGCAAATATAAACAATGATATTTATGTTAGAACATCAGATGGAAAAATTCTTTCTGCTACTGGTGCAAATGGCACTATACAAGCATTTAATAGTTCAGTAATTAGTCAAACAGATGATGAAATAAAAATAAAATATACTATGAAAACTAAATCATTAAACAGAAAAACTCAACCAATGCAAATTCTAATAAGTGAAAATGCAAAAGATGGAACTTATAGATTAGATATTGCAACTCCTTTAAGTAATGGAGTGGGAATAACTGGTGAAAATAGAAGTAACATCTTATCAAAAGAAACTGTTTATTTCAAGGTTCAAGGAAGTATGTTTGATGATGCAATAGATAGTATAGTTCAATAAGAGAAAAGCCTTTGGGCTTTTCTTTTTTGTTATAAAACATAAAAGATAAATATAGAATAAATGATAACAATATTTGTATAATATATAATAATTTCAAAAAAATATAGAAAGGGAGAATAATTGTGAAAAAAAGATTTGTAAGAGCTATAACAATTGGACTTGCTATTAGTAATTTAACACCTATTGTTGCAAATGCTGATGTAGATGTAAATAAAGAAGTTCCAAATGAAACAACTGAAACCGATAAAAAAAATGAAGTGAATGAAACAAATAAAATGGATAAAGAACAAATTCATACACAAGAAGAAAAGTTAGAAGTATCAAATATAGATTCAAACTTCTTTAAAAGATTTCCTAAAATAAATGAATTACCTTACGAAAAAATGGGAAAAGTTACATTTTTAGAAAACACATCTGGAACATATGAAAACCCAATAAAAACTGATATTAATAAAGAATTAGATAAAGCAATAATTAAATTAAATAAAGCAATTAAAAATAAAGATGTTAGATTATTAAAAGAAACTATAAAAGATACTTTTTATCTACATGAAATTTTAGATTATGATAATACTATGCTTCATAAAGAAAATGACCAATTTGATTATTTAATTTTAAATTCTATTGCATTAACATTTCAATTAGGAGAAAAAGATGAAAAGTTAAAAAATGAATTATTAACGTTTATAGCAGATGAAATGTATATTAGTTCAGCAAATAAGTTTAATGCAGTAGGAGCTGGTAATACTACATTTTTAAACAGATATGGTAGTTATTTAGTTAAATTATCAGAACATTATATTAAAGATGAAAAAACATCTCGTATTCTTTTATATGCTTATTCTGATATAAATGCTATGTATTATTTAACTAATGGGAAAAGCATGACAAAACAAGGAGAAGCTAATACTGTATATAATCCTGAACTTGTACCTTCCAAAGTTGATTTTAGCAGTATACCTAAAATTCCAGAGGCTAAAACAGAAAAAGATAATGATGAAATAATAGATTTATTAGACCCTATAATTCCACCTATTGAAAAACCAAATGGAGATGGAAAATATGTAAAAGTTCCTGATTTTGATTATTCCTTTACTGATAGTGAATATATAATAGAAAATGGTGTTTGCTATAAAGTTAAAAGATATAGAGATAAAGATGGTACTGTTGTTCGTACTGAAAGAGAAAAGATAACGGAAGCTTGTGTAATAAAAGACAATGTTAATGATGCAGAAAAAATAACATTAGAAGAACATAATGCACAAAATCAAGTTGATTTAAGACTTGAAGTATGGAATTCTCTACAAGTTAATGATTTAAATGATTTAAATGATAACACTATACAATTTACTATAAATAAAAATTCTGCAAAACCATATTATTATGACACTCGAATTAAAGCAAGTTCAAATGATACCATTACATTTAATCAACTAAAAGATGCATTGCAACAAATGAAGAGTAAGACAAAGATATATCTATTAGAAGATAAAAGCAGATTATTACTTGTTGCTGAAGGTAAAACTCTATTAGTGATAGAAAAGAAAGAAGAATTTACTTCTGATGAAATATATAATCTTTTAAATAAATTTGAAAAAATAGGATTAAAAATAGATGAAAAGAAATCATTAGAAGAAACTTCATTAGATGAAATAGTTTCTAATGTAGAAAGCATTACTTTTAAAGGAAAAGAAGTTACCTTAAATAAGAAACCAATATTAAAAGATAATATTCTTCAATTGCCAATAGAAGAAGTTGCTAAAATAATGGGTTATGATGTTGAAGATTTAAAAGATAAATTAGTATTAACTTTTAATGAGAATAATAATAATGTTAAAATTGAAATAATAAAAAAGACTAATAAAATTATAATAAATGGTATAAACAAAATGACCACTACTGAAACACAAATAAGTGAAAATGTACTATTTGGTGAAATGTCACTTATTGCAAAAGAATTAGGCTATAATATAAACTTTGATTCTGAAATTGGTTTAATTAATATAGACTAAAAAGAAACTACCTTCCCTAATATAAGGGAGGTAGTTTTTATTTTTCTTTATTTAATTCATTTAAATTTTCCTCTAATTTTAAAGCATTTAATTCTTCAACAGCATCAACTAATTTAAAATTTCCAGTATTATTATTTTCTATATCTTCAATCATTTCTTTAATTTTATTAGATGTTTTAATTTTTTTCTCTTCATCAAAACCAAAATAGGTCATTTCATCCAAACAATATGCCAATACTTCTATTTCAGAAAAGTTTTCAAAAGATTTTTTATCAATCTCCATTCCGAGCCAAATATCCCAAGGAGTTAATTGTAATCCATGTCTTACATTGTCCTCTTTAGATTTATCTATTCCACTCACATCAACTCCATTGTAAAATTCAGAATTAACTTTTTCTACAATTATTGAAAGATTAGATTTTGTTGGTTTTATTCTTAATAATTTTTTTATTAAATTTAAATATTGCTCATTTTTTATAAAATATTCTTCTTCAGGAAATAACTCTAATAATTTTTTCTCAATATGTCTTACACTATGTTTTTTTAACAATTCTTTTAGTATCATTACTATCACCTCTCCCCTATATTATATAGTATGTATTATTTATAGTCAACAAAGAACCATATCATTTAAACCTCTATAACACTCTCTACACGAAGAGTTTAAGTTCATTGATTAATTTATCTAATCCATTATTAAATGTCCACAGGATTCAATTTAGTCGTTATTTTAGATGTTCTAATTTAAATATTAAAAAGACCATATCTAAATTTAGATATAGCCTTATCATTAATTAAAGTTTTGAAAATCTTGCAGCATTTCTATCTCTTGCTTCTCTAAGATAGTCTAACACTATAGGTAATTCATCTTCTTTTATTTCATTTAAATAAA
>Ga0209537_1003285_pt1 | contig 14985 bp, 11 predicted proteins | sample BioPla4DNA1_FD_187698 | JGI IMG/M metagenome (GOLD analysis project Ga0209537, IMG submission 187698) | Biogas fermentation microbial communities from Germany - Plant 4 DNA1 (SPAdes) (version 2) | ecosystem: Engineered > Bioreactor > Anaerobic > Digestate | place: Bielefeld, North...
GAACATTTCTACACCGGTAGCAACAGTCTTGCGAGGCTCATCAGCGAGACCTACGATGCTGACTTCGTCGCCAACCTTAATTACACCGCGCTCTACACGGCCAGTTGCAACGGTACCGCGGCCGGTGATGGTGAATACGTCTTCAACTGGCATCAGGAAGGGCTTGTCAGTCTCACGTGCTGGGGTTGGGATGTACTCATCAATTGCGTCGATGAGGGCTTGCAGCTTTGCGCACCACTCGCCAACTTGACCAGACTGAAGCTCTTCAAGAGCCTTCAAGGAGCTTCCGGCGATAACAGGAATGTCGTCACCAGGGAATTCGTATTCGCTGAGAAGTTCGCGAACTTCCATCTCTACGAGCTCGAGAAGCTCAGGATCGTCTACCATGTCAGCTTTATTGAGCCATACAACAATCGCAGGTACGCCTACCTGACGGGCCAGAAGAATGTGCTCCCGAGTCTGGGGCATTGGGCCGTCTGCAGCGGAAACTACGAGGATAGCGCCGTCCATCTGGGCAGCACCGGTAATCATGTTCTTTACGTAGTCGGCGTGGCCTGGGCAGTCAACGTGGGCATAGTGCCGAGTGTCGGTTTCGTACTCAACGTGCGAAGTGTTAATGGTAATACCGCGTTCTCTCTCTTCGGGAGCGTTGTCGATTTCTTCGAACTTCTTGGCTTTGCTAATGTCGCCGCGAGCAAGATAGAGAGAAATAGCAGCTGTTGTTGTAGTCTTACCGTGGTCAACGTGACCGATGGTGCCCACGTTTACGTGCGGCTTAGTTCTTTCAAACTTTTGCTTTGCCATTATTGTTCCTCCTCATGAGACTTAATGAGTTAAATTACATACCGGCTTTTTCTTTGATTTGCTCAGCAAGACTAGCCGGAACCTGTTCGTATTGCCCAAAGTGCATTGTGTATTGTGCTCGTCCTTGCGTCATAGAACGGAGATCTGTGGCATATCCGAACATCTCCCCGAGTGGCACGAATCCGCGAATTACTTGTGTGTTACCGCGGTGTTCCATGCCTTCAATCCGACCACGCCGTGCGTTAATGTCGCCCATGACATCGCCCAAGAATTCTTCTGGGGTCGTCACCTCAAGGCGCATAATCGGCTCGAGTAGGACTGGACTTGCCTTAGCCGCTCCTTCTTTGAATCCAATAGAACCGGCAATCTTAAATGCCATTTCTGACGAGTCAACCTCATGGTACGAACCGTCAACTAAAGTGACCTTCACATCGACCATGGGATAACCGGCAATCACACCATTGAGCATTGCCTCTTTTACACCTTGTTCTACAGCAGACCAGTATTCACGGGGCACAGCTCCGCCAATAATCTTACTTTCAAAGGCAAAGCCTGCTCCTGGCTCGTTAGGTTCAAGTTCAAGCACAACATGTCCGTATTGACCGCGGCCGCCGCTCTGGCGAATGAACTTACCTTCAGCCTTAACCGGCTTGGTAATGGTCTCTCTGTAGGCTACCTGTGGCTTACCGATATTAGCTTCCACCTTGAACTCCCGCAAGAGACGATCAACAATAATCTCTAAGTGCAGCTCACCCATACCTGCGATGATGGTTTGTCCAGTCTCTTCGTCTGTATGAACTTGGAATGTTGGGTCTTCTTCTGCTAAGCGCTGCAGAGCTGAACCGAGCTTATCTTGATCGGCCTTTGACTTGGGCTCAACTGCAAGGTTAATAACTGGCTCTGGAAATTCAAGTGATTCAAGCAAAATGGGACGATCCTCGGCTGCAAGAGTATCTCCAGTAGTTGTATCTTTCAATCCGACGATTGCTGCAATATCACCAGAATAAACCTCTGAAGCTTCCTCTCGATGGTTAGCATGCATGCGCAGAATGCGCCCTACACGCTCCTTGCGGCCACGAGTTACGTTGTAGACGTAACTGCCAGCTTTAAGAGTTCCGGAATACACACGGAAAAACGTCAACTTGCCTACATACGGGTCTGCCATAATCTTGAAGGCTAAGCCTGAGAATGGCTGGTCATCGTTGAGTTCGCGAATCTCTGTCTCTCCAGTATCGGGATTAATACCTTGTACTGGTGGCAGATCAGCTGGCGATGGCAGATAGTCACAGATAGCGTCGAGCAACAGCTGAACGCCCTTGTTCTTAAAGGACGAACCGCAGAGAACCGGAATCAGTTCTACATTAATGCATGCCCGCCGCAGTGCCGCCTTGAGCTCATCAACTGTGATCTCTTCACCTTCAAGATACTTGAGTGTTAATTCTTCATCCGTTTCGGCGATCTTTTCAATCATGAGCTCGCGAGCTGCCATTACTTCATCTTTAATTTCTTCCGGAATATCGACAACTTCATCGACATTACCCAGGTCATCCACGTACACGTGAGCCTTCATTTCCACCAAGTCCACAATTCCGCGGAACGTGTCTTCGGAACCGATCGGCCATTGAATTGGCACTGCGTTCGCGGCAAGTCTGTCGCGAATCATATCGATACCACGTTGGAAGCTTGCTCCAACACGATCCATCTTGTTGATATACGCTATGCGGGGGACATGGTACTTATCTGCTTGACGCCAAACTGTCTCAGATTGCGGTTCTACACCGCCTACGGAGCAAAAAACCGCTACGGCTCCGTCCAAGACGCGCAGCGAACGTTCAACTTCTACTGTGAAGTCCACGTGTCCGGGCGTGTCGATAATGTTAATTCGATGACCTTTCCATTGGCAGGTAGTGGCAGCCGAGGTAATTGTGATACCCCGCTCCCGCTCCTGAGCCATCCAGTCCATGGTTGCTCCGCCCTCATGTGTTTCCCCTAGCTTGTGAACTCTCCCGGTGTAAAAGAGGATTCTCTCGGTGGTTGTGGTTTTTCCTGCGTCGATGTGAGCCATGATTCCGATGTTTCGTGTCTTGTTAATTGGGAAATCTCTACCCACTTTGTACTCCCCCTAGCCGAGTAAACCCATTGCGTGACACCAGGTCACTACCAGCGATAGTGGGCAAACGCCTTGTTTGCTTCCGCCATCCGATGGGTATCTTCTTTCTTTCTTACAGCGCCACCTTGGTTATTGGCGGCATCGACCAGCTCACCGGCTAGCCGTTCAACCATTGTCTTTTCTCCACGGAGCCGAGCGTATTGGACCAGCCAACGAATACCCAGCGCCTGTCTGCGGTTAGCACGCACTTCTACAGGCACCTGATAGGTTGCTCCACCTACTCGCCGTGCTCTAACTTCCAACACAGGCATGACGTTATTCATAGCCTCGTTGAGAACTTCAAGTGCTGGTTTGCCAGTTCTCTCCTCAGCCAGCTGAAGCGCTCCATACATGATGCTCTCAGCAAGACCGCGTTTTCCGTCTAACATAACGGAGTTGATGAACTTAGCTACCAGCTCACTACCGTATACTGGATCGGGAATAACTTCCCGCTTAGGAACATTACCCTTTCTTGGCACAGTTTCACCCCTTTTCTTTAGCGGTGATAAAAATCTCTCGGTATATTAAAGTGAACTACTTAGGCCGTTTTGTACCGTACTTGGACCGAGCTTGGCGGCGATTTGCCACACCGGCAGTATCTAATGTACCGCGCACAATGTGATAGCGCACACCTGGCAAGTCCTTAATCCTACCACCGCGGATCAAAACCACACTGTGCTCCTGCAGGTTATGGCCCTCTCCGGGAATGTAGGAAGTCACCTCAATACCGTTGGTAAGACGCACACGCGCAACCTTCCGCAGTGCAGAGTTTGGTTTCTTAGGAGTAGCAGTGTACACTCTGGTACATACTCCACGCTTCTGGGGTGAACCCTTGGGGTTCCATACAACTTCATCGCGCAGAGTGTTTTGTACATAGTGCAGTGCAGGTGCACCACTCTTTGCCTTCTGCGCTCTACGCCCTCTTCTTACCAATTGGCTAATTGTTGGCACTACAGATAACCTCCCTTCCGTCATCCTAATTGTCTTCGATGATTGCTGCAACAGCAGCCCCTACTTCAATGGAACAGGCTTTTCCCAGCTCGGCCATTGAACTTACTTCGGTGACTCGGATCCCATTCTGCGTACAGAGTTCGATGATGGGACGAATCACGCGCTCATCGGCATCTTGGGCCACAAAGACCTCTTTTGCCCGACCACCCTGTACAGCCTTGAGGGTCTGCTTGGCGCCAACAATGCGCTGTGCAGTCTTAAGTCTGTTAGGCACTGTGGTCTCTCCCCTTTACTCACAGATCCCGCAGGGAAGGGATTCCCTGCGGGTTGACACACTTACTAATTGTACCACCGTGAGATATCTCTGTCAATGAATTTTCTCGGCAGACTTTATTGGGAAACCAGTTGAACGGATGCAGCATCGGTATCGTCTGCTTCCTCACCTGATTCGTCTTCTGGTTGATCTACCTCTATCTGTACATTGCGGTACCGGGACATGCCTGTGCCTGCTGGTATCAGCTTACCAATAATCACGTTTTCTTTCAAGCCAAGAAGACGGTCGGTCCGCCCCTTGATTGCAGCGTCAGTCAGCACACGTGTAGTCTCTTGGAACGATGCGGCTGACAAGAAGCTTTCTGTCGCAAGCGACGCCTTGGTGATACCGAGGAGAACCGGCCGTGCTTCTGCCAGTTCGCCTCCGTTGGCTTCGGCTAAGCGGTTTTCTTCGTCCAGCTCCGCCGCATCCACCAGAGCACCGGGGAGAAGGTTGGTGTCACCAGGATTCTCCACTTTGTGCTTGCGCAGCATCTGACGGACAATCACTTCGATGTGCTTGTCGTTGATGTGTACACCCTGTGACCGGTAGACCTCCTGCACTTCTTGAACCAAGTAGCGCTGAACGGCAGATACACCCTGAACTTCCAAGATGTCGTGAGGATTGACCGAACCTTCGGTAATGCGGTCCCCTGCCTCTAGTACTGCCCCTTCATGAACTCTAAGCCGTGCACCGTATGGGATGGTATAAGATCTTTCCTCCCCTTCTGGGCTGGTGACAATGGCCTTGCGCACACCCTTGGTCTCGGTGAAGGTAACCGTTCCCGGAATCTCAGTGATGATGGCCTGGCCCTTAGGCTTGCGAGCTTCAAAGAGTTCTTCCACACGAGGTAGACCAGCGGTAATGTCGTCACCGGCAACGCCACCGGTATGGAAGGTTCTCATCGTGAGCTGAGTACCTGGCTCACCGATGGACTGGGCTGCCACAATACCAACTGCTTCGCCCACATCGACCAGATCGCCTGTTGCTAGGTTTCGGCCGTAGCACTTCACACAGACTCCGTAGCGAGTCAGGCAGTTAAGCACGGAGCGGATCTTGACCTTTTCGATACCAGTGTCTTGAATCGTCTGAGCCATATCGTCGGTGATCATCTCATCGGCCCTGACCAGCACTTCGCCAGTCTCTGGGTGGATGATATCCTCCAGTGCTACTCGGCCTGCGATGCGCTCCCAAAGCGGCTCAATAACCACTTCGTGCTCGCCCGATATTTCGGTAATGGCAGCAACCTCAATACCCTCTTTGGTTCCGCAGTCGTGCTCACGCACGATTACGTCCTGGGCAACGTCCACCAGGCGGCGAGTCAGATAACCTGAGTCTGCTGTACGCAGCGCCGTGTCGGCTAGCCCCTTCCGAGTACCGTGACTGGAAATGAAGTACTCCAGAACGTTCAAGCCTTCACGGAAGTTCGACTTAATTGGAATTTCAAAGGTCTTACCAGTTGGGTCAGCTACCAGGCCGCGCATACCGGCCAGCTGACTGATCTGCGATTCGTTACCACGAGCACCAGAGATTGCCATCATGTATACTGGGTTGAACCGATCGAACTTATCGAGCATCTCCTTGGTGATGGACTCTTTAGTGCGGGTCCAAACATCACAGACTCTTTGATAGCGTTCTTCAGCAGTTAAGAGGCCGCGTCTGAACTGGCTTTCAATCTGGTCAACTTCAGCTTCAGCTTGACGCACTTTCTCGTGCTTACCGGCAGGGACTGAAATATCTTCAATCGATACCGTGGTGCCTGAACGAGTGCCGAACTTGAATCCGAGGCGCATGATCCTGTCAAGGGTCTTAGCTGCCTCAGACGCACCAGTTCGCCTGTACAGTTTATCAACGAGGGCGCCCAATTTCTTCTTGTCGATTACTTCATTAATATAACCCATGTCTTCAGGCATAATCTCGTTGAAGAACAGTCTACCTGGCGTGGTCTCTAAGCGGCTGCCATCCGCTTTACGCACTGTGATCTTAGCATGCAGGCTTAGTGCACCAGCTTCATAGGCGTGGCGGACTTCATCTATCGAACCGAAGTACCGGCCTTCGCCCAGGACTCCATCACGCTGAGAAGTGAGATAGTAAATTCCGATAACCATATCTTGAGTCGGAGTTACTATCGGACGGCCGCTGGATGGAACCAAGATGTTGTTGGTAGAAAGCATGAGCAGCCTTGCTTCGGCCTGTGCCTCTGCTGACAGCGGCACGTGTACCGCCATTTGGTCGCCGTCAAAGTCTGCGTTATAAGCGGTACATACCAACGGATGAACCTGAATTGCCCGGCCTTCAACCAAAACTGGCTCGAAAGCTTGGATACCAAGGCGGTGGAGAGTTGGCGCACGGTTCAGAAGTACAGGATGTTCCTTAATGACATCTTCAACAACGTCCCAGACCTCGGCGCGCACTCGTTCTACCATCTTTTTGGCACTCTTAATGTTATGGGCCAGCCCCCGTGCAACCAGCTCTTTCATGACAAAAGGCTTAAACAGCTCGAGGGCCATTTCCTTCGGCAGTCCGCACTGGTACATCTTCAGCCTTGGGCCGACAACAATTACCGAACGGCCAGAATAGTCGACCCGTTTTCCGAGTAGGTTCTGGCGGAACCGTCCCTGCTTTCCTTTCAGCATATCGCTCAAGGACTTCAGTGGGCGATTGCCTGGCCCCGTGACTGGCCGGCCACGGCGCCCGTTATCGATTAGTGCATCAACCGCTTCTTGGAGCATCCGTTTTTCGTTTCTTACAATAATATCTGGCGCCCCCAGCTCCAACAGCCTCTTTAGGCGGTTGTTGCGGTTGATTACTCTACGGTAAAGGTCGTTCAAGTCCGAGGTTGCAAACCGGCCGCCATCAAGCTGGACCATAGGGCGCAGCTCAGGTGGGATGACCGGGATAACGTCGAGGATCATCCACTCTGGCTTATTGCCCGAAGTGCGAAATGCTTCGACCACTTCGAGTCTGCGCACAGCACGGGCTCTTCGTTGACCGGTGCTGTCGCGGATTTCTCTGCGCAGCTCAGCACTGAGCTCCTCAAGATCAATTTCCTCGAGCAACTTTTTCACTGCCTCAGCACCGATACCGGCCTTGAACTTGCCGTCAAACTTCTCCATGTACTCCCGGTATTCTGCTTCACTCAAGAGCTGCTTCTTAGCAAGAGTGGTTTCACCGGGATCAATTACAACGTAAGACGCGAAGTATAATACCCTCTCAAGGCTCCTAGGAGACATATCCAGCAGTAATCCCATCCGGCTGGGAATCCCCTTAAAGAACCAAATGTGCGATACGGGAGCGGCCAGCTCAATGTGGCCCATACGCTCCCGGCGGACTTTCGCTCTGGTGACTTCTACACCGCAGCGATCGCACACAATTCCTTTATATCTTACCCGCTTGTACTTCCCACAGTGACATTCCCAGTCACGGGTCGGCCCGAAGATCTTCTCGCAAAACAGACCTTCCTTTTCGGGTTTCAATGTGCGGTAGTTGATCGTTTCCGGCTTCTTTACTTCACCGCTTGACCAAGCTCGGATCATCTCTGGCGAGGCGAGCCCGATTCTTATCCGATCAAAGTAATTGACATCCAGCAAGGGCAGTCCCTCCTTTTGTCTAACGCCTACTCCTAATCCTGCATGTCGTCATCGCTGGCAAGCTCATCAAAATCATCAAAAGCCAGGTCTTCGTCGGCATCAAGATCAATCACATCCAGGTCCTCGTCGTCGAGGTCTAGGTCAACGCTATCGTCATCTGTCTCGTCGCTCTCTTCTAAGTCGTCGTCCTCATCGGCACTGTGTCTCACGCCATCGGACCGGTCAGACTTCACACTTGTACGAGCAGCTCCGATATCAAGGCCGAGCTCCTTGGCCATTTCACTGATATCTTCGTCTTCTTCGCGAATCTCGATTTCTTCCTCTTCTTCGCTCAAGACTCGAACATCAAGCCCAAGGCTCTGCAGTTCCTTAATCAATACCCGGAATGACTCAGGCACTCCTGGTTCGGGGATGTTTTCACCCTTGACGATAGCTTCGTAGGTCTTAACACGGCCCACCACATCGTCGGACTTCACAGTCAGGAGCTCTTGGAGTGTGTAGGCGGCGCCATACGCCTCTAGAGCCCACACTTCCATCTCTCCGAAGCGCTGGCCACCAAACTGGGCCTTACCACCCAGCGGCTGCTGAGTGACCAAGGAGTACGGTCCGGTTGAACGGGCGTGAATCTTGTCATCTACAAGGTGGTGGAGTTTAATCATGTAGATGATACCCACAGTTACTGGGTTATCAAAGGGTTCGCCGGTCCTACCGTCATACAAGACTGTCTTTCCGTCTCGACGCATACCAGCCTTCTCCATGGTGTCCATAACTTCGATCTCTGTAGCACCGTCGAAGACTGGAGTTGCTACATGGATACCCAAGAGCTTGGCAGCCATTCCTAGGTGAGTCTCGAGAACCTGCCCGATGTTCATCCGAGAGGGCACGCCCAGCGGGTTAAGGACAATCTGAACAGGTGTACCGTCTGGCAGGAAAGGCATATCTTCTACAGGCATAATCCGGGAAATAACACCCTTGTTACCGTGGCGGCCTGCCATCTTGTCACCCTCAGAGATCTTCCGCTTCTGCGCCACATAGACGCGTACAAGCTTATTCACACCTGGCGACAGCTCATCGCCATTCTCACGGGAGAAGATCTTCACATCAACTACGATGCCCCCTTCACCGTGGGGTACACGCAGCGAGGTATCCCGGACCTCGCGGGCTTTTTCACCAAAAATTGCCCGCAGGAGGCGTTCTTCAGCGGTAAGTTCGGTTTCTCCCTTAGGAGTGACCTTACCAACTAGAATATCGCCAGGTTTCACCTCAGCTCCGATCCTGATGATTCCATCTTCATCAAGGTTCTTTAAGCTTTCTTCTCCCACGTTAGGGATATCTCTAGTAATCTCTTCAGGCCCAAGTTTGGTGTCACGAGCCTGAGCTTCATACTCCTCAATGTGAATGGATGTGAAGACGTCTTCCTTCACCAATTCTTCGCTGATCAGAATTGCGTCTTCGTAGTTATAACCTTCCCAAGGCATAAAGGCAACGAGTACGTTCTTGCCGAGGGCAAGTTCTCCCAGATCAGTGGACGGGCCGTCGGCCAGAACGTCGCCAACTTCAACCCGCTGACCCACATAGCATCTTGCCTTCTGATTGACACATGTACCTTGGTTAGACCGCTTGAACTTCAGCAGTTGATAGCGATCGCGCCCGCCGTCATCGGCGGCCACAACGATCTCGGTTGCAGTAACTCGCTCAACTGTACCTGCTCTCTTGGCGAGTACTACGGCGCCTGAATCGACGGCTGCCTTATATTCCATACCGGTTCCCACTAAAGGTGCCTCTGCTTCTAAGAGAGGTACAGCTTGCCGCTGCATGTTAGCACCCATCAGCGCACGGGCACCGTCATCGTTTTCTAAGAACGGAATCAGAGCAGTTGCAATACTTACAATCTGCTTCGGAGAGACATCCATATATTCTACAGCTTCAACTGGTACGTTCTTAATCTGATCGCGATCCCGCACAGTTACACGAGAGTTGATCAGGCGGCCTTCTTCATCAACAGGCTCGTTCGCCTGAGCGATCATGTAGTTATCCTCTTCATCGGCGGTCAGATAATCAACCTGATCAGTAACTACCCCGTCTTCAACGCGCCGGTAAGGAGTCTCAATAAACCCAAACTCGTTAATGCGAGCATAGGTACACAGCGCACCAATTAGCCCGATGTTGGGGCCTTCTGGCGTCTCGATAGGACACATCCGGCCGTAGTGCGAATGATGAACGTCGCGCACTTCGAATCCTGCACGATCCCGAGAAAGGCCACCAGGGCCCAACGCACTCAAGCGCCGTTTGTGGGTTAGTTCTGACAAGGGGTTTGTTTGATCCATAAACTGGGAAAGCTGACTCGATCCAAAGAACTCCTTGATCGCGGCCACAACTGGACGGATGTTGATCAAGGCCTGCGGAGTAATAATCTCCACATCCTGAATCGTCATGCGTTCGCGCACAACCCGCTCCATCCTGCTCAAACCAATTCTAAACTGGTTCTGAAGCAGTTCGCCTACACTCTTGAGGCGGCGGTTGCCTAAGTGATCGATGTCATCAACTGTACCCAGATCATAAGATAGATTGATCAGATAATTGATCGACGACAAGATATCATCGGCGGTGATCGTGGTCACTTCCGGCCCAGGCTGTCCATTGGAGAAGAGCTTGATCAAATCGCCCTCTCTTGTGAGCAGCATAACAGAATTAATGCCTGCCGCAGTGATCTCTTCGGCTAGACGGCGTGTAATGCGCTCACCCTTAGCAACCAGCAGTTCACCCGTTTCCGGATGCACAATATTCTCGCCAGCAATGCGGTTAACAAGCCGCTCGGTCAAACGCAGCTTCTTGTTGATTTTGTAGCGGCCCACACCCGCTAAATCGTAACGCTTGGGATCGGTAAACAGTGTCTCAAATAGCCCTCGAGCGCTCTCCTCAGTGGGCGGCTCGCCTGGGCGCAGTCTCTTATATATTTCGATCAAAGCTTCGTATTCGCTGCTGGTATTGTCCTTCTCCAGAGTAGCCCGGATCTGGGGAGCATCATTAAATGTATCTAATATCTTCGCATCAGTGCTCAAACCGAGGGCCCGGATCAACACTGTGACAGGAAGCTTACGGGTACGGTCAATCCGTACGTACATGACGTCATTGGAGTCCGTCTCAAATTCAAGCCAGGCTCCACGATTGGGAATAATACTAGCAGAATAGAGGTGTTTACCGCTGGTGTCTACTGTGTAATCAAAGTAAACCCCAGGGGAGCGAACCAACTGGCTGACGATAACACGCTCAGCACCGTTGATCACGAAGGTGCCCTGCTCGGTCATTAGAGGAAAATCGCCCATGAAGACCTCTTGTTCCTTGACCTCACCCGTTTCCTTATTGATCAAGCGCACCCTAACTCTAAGTGGAGCTGCAAAAGTCGCATCGCGCTCTTTGCACTCTTCCACATCATATTTGGGTTCCCCAAAGGTGAAATCGATGAATTCTAGAACTAAGTTACCAGTGAAATCCTGGATCGGGGAAATATCACGAAACATCTCTAATAAGCCTTCAGTACGGAACCATTCGTAAGATGTCCGCTGAATATCAATGAGATTGGGCATCTCCAGGACTTCAGTGATCTTCCCGTAGTTATGGCGCTTCCGTTTTCCTTGATACATGGCTACTGCCAAAGGCCCTCACCTCTCCTTTTGGTTTCCCAAGAAAACAACACGAAAAGCAAGGGCGTTCTTTCCCTCGCTTCTAAATAAGTACATTGTATGGATTTCTTTTTCTACCCCCTCAAAAAACTTTCCCAGAAACAGCAGGAATTCGTTCGAGAGTGTTGAATATTTCTAAGCAGGCACATTATCCCATTTTAGCACTAACTGATCATATCATAGGGGTTATTGGTTGTCAAGCCTCTGTTTTGGTATGCAGATTAGGTAAATTAAGGGACCTTCTTCGCAAGAAGGTCCCTTTTCTTGTCTTGAGCCTATTCTTACTTCACTTCTACAGTAGCGCCAGCTTCTTCGAGCTTGCTCTTGATTTCCTCAGCTTCAGCCTTGGAAATGCCTTCCTTAACAGGTTTCGGAGCATTGTCTACCAGGTCCTTAGCTTCTTTCAGGCCAAGACCGGTCAGCTCGCGAACAACCTTAATAACGTTGATCTTCTTGTCACCAGCAGAGGCAAGAATAACGTCGAACTCAGTCTTCTCCTCTACTGCAGCTTCAGCTGCGCCACCTGCAGGAACTGCAGCAACTGCTACAGGAGCAGCGGCGGATACGCCAAATCTCTCTTCCATTTCCTTAACGAGTTCGCTCAGTTCGAGCACGGTCATATTTTCAATAGCTTGCAAGATTTCTTCTCTGGTCATCTATATACCCTCCCGAAGATTTGAATAAGTTGAGAATTATGCACTGGCTTCTTCTTTCTTCTTCCGCACAGCCTCCAGTGCGTAAACGAAGTTGCGGATATTGCCCTGCAGTACGTTGACCATACCAGCAATGGGCGCCTGCATACCACGGAGAACCATGGACAGCAGTACTTCTCTGCTTGGCAGATCGGCTAAAGCCTTCACGCCGTCTGCATCAAGAACCTTTCCTTCCACAAGGCCGCCTTTGATCTCCAGATTCTTGTTCTTCTTTGCGAACTCGCTGATAATCTTAGCAGCGGTAACTGGATCATCATAACCAAAGGCAATTGCTGTGGGCCCAGCGAGGAACTGCTCCAAATCGTCTAAGCCAACTTCACGGGCGGCGAGAATTGTCAGAGTGTTCTTAAGAACCTTAAACTCTACGCCTGCTTCGCGCAGCTGCTTGCGGAGCTCAGTAATGGTTGCCACATCGAGACCACGGTAGTCTGCGATAACAGCACCCTGAACCTTGGAAAGACGTTCCTGGATTTCCTGGACCATTTGGACCTTTTCCGGTTTAGGCATCGTCTCACCTCCTCATGGTCAAGAAAAAAGGGACCTCCGCAGACATGGCGGAGATCCCATATGAATAAGCCAATTAGCAAATGAGGTATAGCTTGGCTGTCATACGAAGTTGCTCTCCGACCTCGGCGGGCGAGATTGCTCTCCTTAGGTGCAGATGCACACCTGCTGTCTACGGTCTCTTTTTATCTTCAAAATGTCGGTATTAGTATAACACGCATGTGGTTCTGGGTCAAACAGATTTTACCGCAGTGCTTCCTGAACGCTGATCCGAAGACCAGGACCCATTGTTGAAGACAACGCTATCTTGCGAATGTAGGCGCCTTTTGCTGCCGCCGGCTTCGCTTTGACGATGGCATCCAACAGGGTTTTGAAGTTCTCGAGAAGCTGCTCCTCACTAAACGAGGCTTTGCCGATGGGCACGTGCATACCGGATTCTCTGTTAACCCTGAACTCTACCTTACCAGCCTTGGACTCTTTAACTGCCTTGGCTACTTCGAAGGTAACTGTGCCTGTCTTGGGGTTGGGCATCAGGCCGCGAGGGCCAAGGATTCTACCCAGCTTACCTACAGTACCCATCATATCAGGGGTGGCGATGGCCACATCAAAATCGGTCCAGCCGCCTTGAATCTTTTCTACCAAGTCTTCAGCTCCGACGAAATCTGCGCCGGCCTCTTGGGCTTCCTTAGCTTTGTCACCCTGAGCAAATACAAGTACACGTACGTCACGGCCGGTTCCATGAGGAAGTACTACTGTACCCCGAACCTGCTGGTCTGCGTGACGTGGGTCAACACCCAGCTTCAAGGCTACTTCAACTGTTTCGTCGAACTTTGCGGTTGCTGCTTTCTTTACCAGCGCAATGGCTTCGCCTGGCGTATAAAATTTCTGTGGATCAATCAGCTTGCGCGCTTCTTGATACCGCTTCCCACGTTTTGCCATGGTATTGTTCCTCCTTTGTGGTACAAACGGAATCCCTGATTCCTCCCACCGTTATCAATCTTATCCCAGCGTTAGCCCTCTACTACGACACCCATACTCCGGGCAGTACCTTCAATCATACGCATAGCAGCTTCTATGTCAGCTGCGTTCAGATCAGGCATCTTCAGCTCCGCGATCTCGCGAACCTGAGCCCGCTTGATGGTGCCAACTTTTTCCCGATTGGGAACGCCGGAACCGCGCTCAATATTCATAGCCTTTTTAATCAAGATTGCTGCTGGCGGAGTTTTGGTGATGAAGGTGAAAGAACGATCCTCATATACAGTAATAACTACTGGAATGATCATTCCAGCTTGGCTTGCCGTCCTTTCGTTAAAAGACTTGCAAAACTCCATAATATTCAATCCATGTTGTCCTAAAGCCGGACCTACCGGCGGCGCCGGGGTTGCCTTACCTGCAGGAACCTGCAGCTTTACAACGGCAGTCACTTTCTTTGCCACGGCGCATACACCCCCTTAAGAATAATGTGGTAATGGCGGATTCTTCATCCTCCCACTTAAAGCAACTCAAAACCCTTATCCTTTGGTGACTTGGTCAAAATCCAATTCGACAGGGGTTTCTCGTCCAAACATTGATACATTTACCCGCAGTTTGCCCCGTTCCATGTTAATGTCACTGATTGTCCCAGAGAAATTGACAAAGGGGCCTGCGATAACCGTTACCGTATCACCGACGGCAAAATCGGTCCTGGGCGCAGATTCAAGACCCATGCTCCTCAAAAGGCCCTGAACTTCGTGCTCACCCAAGGGAATCGGTTTTACGCCAGAACCAACAAACCCGGTTACTCCTGGAGTGTTTCGCACAACATACCAAGAGTCATCTGTGACAATCATCTCGACCATCACATAACCAGGAAAGAGTTTCCGCTGGACTACCTTCCGTTTGCCGTCTTTGAACTCCACGACTTCTTCGGTCGGGACAACGACACGGAAGATCTTGTCCTCCATTCCCATGGACTCCACACGCCGCTCAAGGTTCGCTTTGACCTTATTCTCATACCCTGAGTATGTGTGAACTACATACCACTGTTTCTTTCCAGTTTCTTTATCACTCATGCCGAAAGGGACCTACCGGCCCTTTAACCCCCTAACCGACGGAGTAGGTTCAACGCACTCGAAGACAGAACGTCAACAATTCCGCTGAATAGTGCAGCGACGATTACTGTGACGAGTACTACGGTGGTATAGGTGATCAATTCCTTCCGGTTTGGCCATGCTACTTTGCGGAACTCGCTGCGAACCTCCCGCAGATACTTGGTAAATCTGGCCCAAGCAGTCGGTTT
>Ga0209537_1003299_pt1 | contig 14953 bp, 15 predicted proteins | sample BioPla4DNA1_FD_187698 | JGI IMG/M metagenome (GOLD analysis project Ga0209537, IMG submission 187698) | Biogas fermentation microbial communities from Germany - Plant 4 DNA1 (SPAdes) (version 2) | ecosystem: Engineered > Bioreactor > Anaerobic > Digestate | place: Bielefeld, North...
AAGGAATAATCAATCTCATCGGCTCCATCCACAGCTAGATCTATTTCATCTAACATGCCCACATCTAAGACTTGTATTCCTAATTGGTAGCATAAGATTTTTGACTCATGGGAGGTGGTGACTCCTTTGATGCTTAAACCTTCTTCTTTTGCCCTTCTACCTAATTCCTTAATAAAAAATTCCACAGTAGAACCGGTACCTATGCCTACTGTCATGCCATTTTGAATTAGGTTGGCAGCAGCAATGCCTGCTTTTTCCTTTAGCTCTAGGTTATCAGACCTAGATTTCAAAGCACTCACCTCCAAACATCTTTATTTATTATACCTATAAAATAGAGGCAGTGCAACCTTATTCGACAGGCTTTTATTGTTTATTATTTAACGAGTTTGGCTATCAAAATATCCAAAGCCTTCTTAATTTGAGCTGCACTTTGACGGTATACTTCTATGGAACCTCCAAAGGGATCCTGAATATCCAAATCTTTCTGATTTTCCTGTCCTTCACCGGTATATTCAATTAAAGTAAAAACCTTACCTCTAGATCCAGGATCCATAATTAGCACTATATCTCTATGTCTTTGGGTCATGGTGAGTATAAGATCTGCCTCTTTAATTAGTTCCTCTGTCAATTGGGTGGCACTGTGGCAGGTAAGATCAATGCCCAGCTCTTCCATAGCTTTTATGGCATTAGGGCTTGCTTTATCACCATTCATGGCTGCGACGCCTGCTGAAATAACGTTAATGTCCTTTAGCTTTTCTGGATACTGCTTTTTTATCATGTCCTTGAATAAGGCCTCTGCCATACTACTTCTACAGGTGTTGCCAGTACAGACAAATAGAATGGTTTTCATTGCATTATCAACTCCCTATTAATTTTCATTGCTGACATTTATTACATGAAACCCAGCTGCCCTAATCATTCGATTCATAACGGCTAAGCCTTCGTCCCTTTCGTCTACCCACTCTGCTAAAATTATATCTACTCCCATGTGATCAAATTCCCTTAAAGAATTAAATAGCTTTGAGGCTATTAAAGCAGGTTGCCTACGGCTGCCTAGGCTGATTAAATATCCGTCTCCATATCTATCTATGGTTTCATCTGTTGCTAATATACCCACTTTTTTTCCTTTAATAACATATTCTTTTGCTCTCCTATTGATTTCCGCAGCCATAGCATCTAGATTTTGCCCTCTAAAGATTACAACCTGAGCTTTAGGTGCATAATGGGTGTATTTCATACCAGGAGATTTAGGTGATTGACCCTTGGTTAGAGGCTTTAAAACTGCCTCATCCACCCTCACGTCTTTTAATATTGACCTTAACATCTCCAAAGTAATTCCTCCTGGCCTTAAAATGGTGGGGACTTCACCACTCATATCCAATACAGTTGATTCAATTCCTACTTGGCAAGGAGTTATCCCGTCTAAGATCATGGGAATGATGCCCCATAAGTCCTCCTGTACGTGCTGAGCAGTGGTGGGACTAGGTCTGCCTGAGCGATTGGCACTGGGTGCAGCAATGGGCACACCGGCCTTTTCTATAAGGGCCAAAGCTATGGGATGATTGGGCATACGAAGAGCCACAGTTGACAGACCAGCAGTTGTTTCATCGGGTACTATACTGGATTTTTTTAGTATAATAGTAAGGGGGCCTGGCCAAAAAGTCTCAATTAATTTATAGACCTCTGCCGGTACCCCCAATACCAAGGGTTCTATATCCTCTTTCTTAGAAAGATGTACTATCAAGGGATTGTCATTTGGCCTGCCTTTGGCTTCAAAAATTCTGTTTACTGCTTGTCCATCTAAAGCATTTGCCCCTAAACCATAAACGGTTTCCGTTGGAAAAGCTACCACTTGTCCCTGTCTTATTAAGGCGGCTGCTTCCTCTATAGCTTTATAATCCTTCTGTACATCATGAATTTTATATACCTTTGTCTCCAAAGCTACTTACTCCTTACAGCAAAAATGTTATTTATATAAACTCCTGTATTAGTTTAAAATATTTTTATAAACAATAGCTATTAGGTTTATGCAGTGAAATTTATTGAAACATCACTATATGTTAAGTTATTAACAAGTACACATCATTATATGTATATAGGACTATATAGAAAATCAAAATTATAGCATTGAAGTTATGAGTATACCTGTTATAACCCCCATAATCAATCCTAGGCTAGAAACCCTACCTTGATATAGTTCCCTAGATTCTGGAATAAGTTCGTCACAGGTAATATACAGCATAGCTCCCCCTGCAAATCCCAGACATATAGATATAAGGATGGGAGAAATCTCACCTAGCATATATCCTACCATAGCCCCTATCCCCGTGGGAATGCCGGCAATAACGGCCGCTACAAAAGCTTTAAAGGGGCCAGCTCCTCCTATTATCATAGGTGTCACCATGGCTATACCTTCAGGTATATCATGGAGGGCTATAACAAGGGCTAGCTCCCAGCCATAGGATGTTCTGGCGGTAAAACCTGAACCAATAGCCAAGCCTTCTGGAAAATTGTGCAGTGCTATACCGATACCTAACAGAATTCCTGCCTGTATATACTTATTAGAGGCATATCCCTTTCTGCTTCTATTTCTGTAACTGCTTATTAAACCTTCGCAAAAAATAATAGCAGCTACACCTAACACTACACCCAACAATCCATGAAATAAACTTCCAATTTCAAAGGCTTCTGGCAAAAGGTCAAAACATACCACCGCCATCATCAGGCCTGACGAGAAGCCCAGCAGTACACTTAGAAATCTCTTCCCCGGCTTATCCAAAATAAAAGCCATAGCCCCGCCTATACCTGTTCCAACAATACCAGCACTTGCACCAATAATAGTACTATATAAAAAATTAGCCAAGATCATTCCCCCAAATATACCTATTGTGAAGCATTAACAGAGCTTCACTAATAGAGTATATTCGGATAGGTTAATAGGTATGTTTAATAATGGCTATTGATAAATGAATGACTGCACTAATTAGTTCTCTTCCACATTCTTTAAACTTTCAGCTTGGAAGTGAGTTGTTAAAGCGTCGATCATTTCATCAATATCCCCATCTAAAAACTCATCTAGCTTATAAAGGGTCAGCCCAATCCTATGATCGGTTACCCTACCCTGGGGGAAATTATAGGTACGAATTCGTTCACTTCTGTCACCAGTACCCACTTGATTCTTTCTAGCCTCTGAATATTTGGCTTCTTCTTCCTGCCGAGCTATATCTAAAAGTCTTGCACTTAAAATTTTCATGGCTTTTTCCCTGTTTTTAAGCTGGGATCTTTCATCCTGACAGGTAACAACCAAGCCAGTTGGGAGGTGGGTGATTCTAACCGCAGAGTCAGTAGTGTTTACGCTCTGTCCTCCGTGTCCTGAGGATCTAAATACGTCAATCCTTAAATCATTGGGATTGATTTCAATATCCACCTCTTCAGCTTCTGGCAGAACAGCCACTGTGGCAGTGGAGGTATGAATTCTGCCTCCTGATTCAGTGGTGGGCACCCTTTGAACCCTGTGAACGCCACTTTCATATTTTAAACGACTATAGGCACCCTGTCCTTCAATCATAAAGAATAGTTCCTTGACTCCACCTATATCAGTAAAGCTGGCACTAAGCACCTCACATTTCCAACCTTGGCGTTCTGCATATCGGGTGTACATTCTATATAGGTCAGCGCCAAACAAAGCTGCCTCTTCTCCTCCAGCGCCACTTCTAATTTCCACTATTACGTTTTTCTTATCATTGGGATCGCTGGGTATTAGAAGTATCTTTAGTTTTTGCTCTAATTCCTCTTTTTTAGGCGTCAGTTCTGCCAACTCTTGATCCAGCATCTCTTTAAATTCAGGATCCGGCTTATCCTGGAGCATCTCTTGAATTTCTTCTGTTTCCTCCAGCACCTTGCGGTATTCCCTATAAACAGTAACAATTTCCTCTATCTCTGCATGTTCCTTGACAAGCTTTTGCCATTCTTGCTGGTTATTGATTATATCAGGATCAGATATAGCTTTATTTAATTCTTCATATCTTCTCTCAATAAAGTCCAATTTATCTAACATTTCCCTACTCCTTTCATCCTGGCCGATACTACACGGTTATATCCACTTAGATCTTTTATGAATTCAATATCATGATAACAGCCCTGCTCCCTTAGGATTTCCGCTACTTGCTGGGCCTGGTTATATCCTACTTCCACCGCCCATAATCCCCCATCATGTAAGAAATTAGGAGCATCTTTGGCTAATCTCATATAAAAATCCAGTCCTTCCCTACCCCCATCCAGGGCTTTAATAGGCTCATAATCTTTGACCTGAATTTCTAACTTTTCTATATCAGCTGTGGGTATATAGGGGGGATTGGATACCATTATATGAAACTTATCCTTACTGTCCATTAATGGACAAAATAAATCTCCTTGAATAAATTCTATTCTATCATCTACCCCGTGGACAATCCCATTTTTCTTTGCCACTTGTAGAGCCTTATCATCAATATCTATGGCTGTTACCTGACAATTTTCAATATATTTAGCTAAACTGACAGCTATGGCTCCGCTGCCAGTGCCAATATCCAGGATTTTAAGGAAGTGCATTCCTGAATTTCTACAGTAATTAATGACATGTTCTACCAACACCTCTGTATCTGGTCTGGGTATTAGCACATTTTCATTTACATAAAATTTTAAGCCCATAAACTCCCTATATCCTATTATATAATGAATAGGAGTCCCTTGTATTCTCTTATCCACCATATTAAAATAATCTTCTATCTCCTGGAAAGCTAAAACTCTATCCCTATCCAAATATAAATGGGTTCTTTCACAACCTAGGAGATGGGCCATTAGCATTCCAGCTTCCAATTGACTGGCGCCAATGCCTGCCTCATCCAACAGGGTCTGGGCTTTTTTCATGGCTTTGATTATGTTCAAAGTCAACAACTTCCTCCTGATCTTCAATTGTATCCATAGCAGCTAAAAATGCACAGATGGCTACCTCTAGCTGCTCATCATCTGGTTCCTTAGTGGTCAGTTTTTGCAGCATGAGTCCCGGATACATGACTATGTTTACCCATTTGGACTCACTGGCTCCTGCCCATTTTATTATTTCATAGGAGATTCCAGCTACAAAGGGCAATAAAATCAGCTTTGTAACAATTCTCACTATTATATTATTCCACTCTAAAAAGGAAAAAGCAACTATGCTTATAATCATTACTATAAGCAAGAAAGCTGTACCGCATCGGGGATGAAGAGTGGTAAATTTTCGAGCATTTTCCACCGTTAGCTCCTCGCCATGTTCATAGCAATGAATGGTTTTATGCTCTGCCCCATGATATTGAAACACTCTTTTTATATCCTTCATTCTGCTTATAGCAAGAATATAGATAATAAAAGCAGTTAGACGTATAACACCTTCTATCAAACTCTTTGCCAAATTGCTTTCTATAGCTCCGCCTATAAATTTAGTTAGTAGGGCAGGAGCTATCATAAATAGGAGAATTGCAAATCCTATAGCTGTTACTAGGGCAAAAGACACCATAATATCTTCTATTTTTATTCCGGTCTTTTGTGAAACCCAGCTTTCTGCCTTGGAAGGTTTATATTCTGCTTCTTCCTCTCCATATAGCTCGGCAGAAGCCATTAAAGACTTTATTCCCAATACCATGGTTTCACCAAAGGTAACTATACCTCTCAAGACTGGAAGCTTTAATATGGAATACTTATCCTTGATGGAGGTAATCTCCTTGCTTTCAATCTCAATTTCTCCATTGCTGCGCCTTACAGCTATGGCTATTTTATGGGGGGCTTTCATCATAACGCCTTCTAAAACCGCCTGGCCTCCAATTTTGCTCTTTTTCATTTCTACACCCCTTCCTACATAATACTTAATTTAACCTATTATATTAACATAAAACAAAAAATACAGACTAGGGAAAATCCCCAATCTGTATTCGGCCTTTGTTTTATTATTCAGCATCACTTAGGCCGTATCTTCTCTTAAACCTTTCGACACGACCGCCTGTATCAACCAGCTTTTGCTTCCCGGTATAGAAGGGATGGCACTTGGAACAAATCTCTACTCTTAGTTCCTTCTTGGTAGAACCGGTAACAAAGGTTTCACCACAAGCACATCTAACTACAGCTTCGCCATATTGGGGATGTATTTTTTCCTTCATGGATTTCACCTCTTTCCATAGGAGTCATATTTCACATGAATATTATTCATTCAATAACTCATTTAGTATAACATACACAGCTAATATAATGCAAGACTCCTAATTTAGGATTTTGCTTTAGTTTCTGTTTTCCAAGAAGGCAGAAAGCCTGCCTTGTAAATACCTTTAACTAAGATAATTACTATAGGACCTAGGAACATCCCAGGAACTCCCAAAAATCTTAAACCTATATACATGCTCATTAGGGTGATCAAAGGATGAAGCCCTAACGATTGCCCCACAACCCTAGGCTCTAGAATCTGTCTAACAACAAATATAATAAAGTAGAGGCACAAAAAACCTAATCCTCTAGGTATATTGCCGGTAACAAAGTGAACAATAGCTGTTGGAATTAGCACAGTGCCTGTTCCCAGTACCGGTAGTATGTCTATGATAGCGGTAATTAGTGCAAAGAAAAAAGCATATTCTACTCCTAATATTTGATAGCCTATTAAAAGCTCTAGAAAGGTTACCGCCATCAAAAAAATCTGAGCCTTTATAAAGCCTACAAAGGCACCGATCATATCATCTCGCAGACTTCTTATTCTATTAAACCACTTGGGAGGAATCCGTTGTGATAAAAAATCTGATATTAGACGGCGGTCTCTGCTCATAAAATAGGCAGATACTATCATCACTATGATAAAGACCAACACATCGGGCAAAAATTTTACAAAATCTATCATGCCCATAACTAGACCCATAAGCCGTGAGGATAGCTCACTGGCAAATTGGGTTAATTTGGGTATATTCATCTCCAAGGTCTGCTCTATAGTAGCAGCTAAACCCTCGGGTAGACTGAAAAAAAGATCTTGGCCCCTTTTAAAAAGAGATTCAAAGTATTCAATTATGGGGGTAAAATCCATTCTAGAAATCTCCAGGGCCAATCTCCATAATTCGTTGATTAATTTATAGAAGGTAAATACTAGAATTCCTCCTACTGCAGCAACAAAAAAGAGTAGTGATATAGCCACAGCTATGCTTCTAGGGAGTTTTAATCTCCTTTGAAGAAAGCTTACCAATCTTTCAATAGATATCATTATTAGAAAAGCCAACAAAAACGGCGCTACGTATTTTATGAGTCTGGTAAAAAAAAGAAATATAGCAGCAGTGATTAAGAGAACCAAACCCAGCAACTTTAATACCCTTTGTGTTTTATCTTTTATTTTAACCATACCCCTTTAACTCCCATCTTATCTGTATCCGTAGTAGATATTATCACGATCCCGGTCGTTAAAATATCCTTCCTTCTCCAATTTGCTAAATTGTTCTAAAACCATATCTAAAAACTGGTCATTTGAATTGGTGCGCATAAGGTCATTTATGATAAGTTCCGTTACCCTGTCTGGGCGACCATCGCTTAAGTGTTTGCGTATTGCATAAACACCCTGCAGCTCTTTTTGGCTAAGGAGTAGTTCTTCACGTCGTGTGCCGGATTTGGAAATATCCACTGCTGGGAATATACGTTTTTCCGATAGACGACGATCTAAATGAATCTCCATATTACCTGTTCCTTTAAACTCTTCATAGATAACCTCATCCATCCTGCTGCCAGTATCAATCAAAGCTGTAGCTATAATAGTCAAGCTTCCTCCATTTTCTATATTTCGAGCAGCTCCAAAAAATCTCTTAGGTTTATGCAAGGCACCCGGGTCTAATCCTCCTGACAAGCTTCGTCCAGTCGCAGAAATTGTTAGGTTATATGCACGAGCTAATCGAGTTATACTATCTAGTAAAACAACTACATCGCGGCCGTGTTCAACCAATCTTTGAGCACGCTCCAGCACCATCTCGGCTACCTTGGTATGGTGTTCAGGCAACTCATCGAATGTAGAGTATACAACATCACCTTTAATGGAGCGTTGCATATCTGTAACCTCTTCAGGGCGTTCATCTATTAATAGAACTATTAGGTATATATCAGGATATTTTTTTGCTATGCAATTGGCAATCTTTTTTAATAGAACGGTTTTCCCAGCTTTTGGGGGAGATACAATAAGCCCTCTCTGACCTTTGCCGATTGGAGATATAATATCTATCAGCCTTGTGGCCAATTCCTTTGGATTGTCAGGATCCTCTAAAGTAATTCGCTCATTGGGGTATATTGGAACTAGCTCGTCAAAGGGCTTCCTCTGAGTTGCAGTTTCTGGATCTTCACCATTTACCGCAGTAACATAGAGAAGAGCTTGAAACTTTTCACCTTCCCTGGCAGGACGTGTTTTGCCCGCTACTAAATCTCCTGTTTTTAAATTGAATCTTCTTATCTGGGATTGGGATATATATACATCATTCTCCCCTGATAGATAGTTATTGGAACGAAGGAATCCATAACCGTCGGGTAGAGTTTCTAATACGCCCTCGGCATCTCTCGTGTCTTCTTGACTCAAAAGCTCGGGAATTGCTGGATTTGATGTGTTATAATACTTTCTGGCATAAGCCACTTTTTTCTCGTATTCGCTATCATATTCCTCTTCTTGGTCTTGTTTTTCCCCTTGTAAAATCTTTTCTTCCTTTTCTTGCTGATCTCTCTCGTCTTCTTCTTTTTCTTTCTTTTTGTAGATGGTTTTGACCTGACGTCCTGAGGTAGGGAAAGGTTTGACTTTGTCATCTTCTTGGGCTTCTTTAATTTCTTTTACTTCCTCTGCTTCTTTGGTCTTATCTTCTTCATCGGTTTCGCTAACTTTTTCAGCTGTCTCTTGGTCTGCTTTTTTCTCTTCTTTAGCGGTTTCTTGAGCTGTCTCTTCAGCTTGTACTTTCTGAATTGATTCTTGCTCTGGACTTGTATCTGCCTCATCAATCTTCAGCTGTTCTTGCTGCTCGGCAGCTATTTCCTGCAATCTTTGTTCAATAAGTTCGATTAACTTTTGTTTTCTGTGTCTTGTTACACTTTTTACTCCTATTGCTTTGCCAAATTCTCGCAGTTCTAGAATAGTGTTATTATTCAAATTACTTAAATCGATATGCTCAAAATCCAAATTTCATTCCTCTCTTTCTTAATTTTTTTGTCGTTATATATAAATACTCAAAATAAATCCATAGTTTAGCTGATTAGCATAAAGCACAGGAATTATATGAAAATTTACAATATTAAATATAAGGGAACCAATATGTTAGAGAACAAGAGTTATTAAACATTATTATAAACAATATAAATAGATTGAAACAGATTGAGGCATACTATACCATATTAATCCATAGTATAGCCATAGTTTAGAGTTTTAATTCATAACATAGATACATTTCTTACAAAGCACTAGAAATGGAACTAGGCTCTAGAGGCTATGTGTTTTCAGTGGAGAGCACAATATATTAAGGAAAATCACATGATTAATAAAATAACTCAATAATATAGTATACCTTTTTTATGAAAACGTCAATATTAAATAATGTAAAAAGTTGATTTGTTTAAAAAATAGTGATGTGGCACTATTTTTCGTCTTGAATTTGATAGTTTAGCGAAAAGGCTGCCTATAGACCGGCAGCCTTTCACATATCTTTAGGATTTAAAAAACCTTTGGGGACCATCCTCCTGATAGCAAACCATAAGTTCATTCAATCCTGCATACTTGCCAGAAATGTCTAATTGATATTTTAAATCAACCTTGCCTTTTGTCTCGTCCACGTCATAGTCGATCCTGGTTGGAAAAACGCCCATCTCTAAGCTGCCAAAAGGTGTTTCATAATAGCTGACATATTTTCTACCTTTTTCAAAGACAAATCGAGATTCATGTGCACCTGTGCGTTCTAAAAATACTCTATTATCTCCTACTATTAATAAGGTTTTAGTGCCCTCTAATCCAGATATAGTACTTTCTTCATATTCTATATAATATACATCATCCTTTTTATACAAACGACCTTCGGTAATAAGTTCTATCTTGTTATCCTCTCCCATAGGGTTTACTTGAGTTCCCTTTATTGACAGAATAACTTTTTTGCCTTCCTGCATTATAAATAACCCCCTACTCACGCTATTCTACAACCAATCTAATTATAAATCAATATCTTTCTATATCAATTTTTTGTATACATTTAATATCTCTGCCTAAAAACCGTCCCCCTATTTCCTCAAACTTCTCTCCTAAATCGCTGACAAAAAAGTTATAAGTCCCTTCTTTTTCATCTAGATTAAGAATATTATTTGACCTAAGTATTTTTTCCACTTCCAAAGCAGTTCCTTCCGCAGGATTTACTAAGGTAACATGGGAACCCATAACTTGGCCTATGGTGTCCTGTAACAGAGGAAAATGGGTACAGCCAAGAAGAAGAGTATCTATATCTTTGTCCTTCATACTACCCAAATATCTCTCGGCTGTCAATAAAGCAATTTTGGTATGGCTCCATCCTTCTTCCACAATAGGAACAAAAAGAGAGCAGGGAGTACTATATATACTAATGTCAGGATCTTGCTGCATAAGGGCTTTTTCATAGGCCTTGCTTCGAATGGTAGCCTGAGTGCCTATGATGCCAACCCGTTTGTTTTTCGTGCTCTGTGCTGCTGTCTTAGCACCTGGTTCAATTACTCCTAGAATTGGAACATCAAATATTTTTTTTACTATATCTAAACTAATAGAGCTTGCCGTATTACATGCAATTACTACCATCTTTACACCTTGACTTAATAGAAACCTAATACATTGCTTTGAGTATCTTATAACAGTCTCATTTGATCTAGTGCCATAGGGAACCCGGGCTGTATCCCCGAAATACACAATATTTTCACCAGGCAAGATTTTCATAAGTTCCTTTACAACGGTAAGCCCTCCTAAACCTGAATCAAACACCCCTATGGGTCTTTTATCCATGTAAGTAGTCCTCCTCATTTATTGTGTTTTTTATTAAATTTATCTAAAGCTAGTTGAATTAATTTGTCTATTAGCTGGGAATAAGGAATACCTGTAGCCTCCCATAATTTAGGATACATGCTTATCTCAGTAAAACCAGGCATGGTATTGACTTCATTTAAATATACCTTTCCAGTATTTCTTTCTAAGAAAAAGTCCACTCTAGTCAGTCCAGAGCATCCTAAAGCTTTATAGGCCCTAATGGCTAATTCTCTAATCTCATCACTTTTCTCTGAAGAAATAGGGGCCGGTATCAAAAGCTTAGACCTGCCTCCATCCTGATATTTTGCCTTATAATCATAAAACTCATTGGATGGCAAAATCTCGCCTAACACTGATGCCTTGGGTTCATAATTACCCAAAACAGCGCATTCAATTTCACGGCCATCTATAAATTCTTCTACAATTATTTTTTCATCGTATTGTCCTGCAATATCCAAGGCCTTTAAAAGTTCTTCTCTATTTTTTGCCTTTGATATGCCTACACTGGAACCCATATTGGCTGGCTTTACAAATACGGGATAAGGAAAGGCCTCCTCTACACTAGCCACCACCTTTTCTGCATCCTTCTCTATCTCATGCCTATAAGCTCCTATATATTTACCCTGAGGAAGTCCTGCTGAAGCAAATATGGCTTTGGCCATGAGCTTATCCATTCCAGTAGATGATGATAATACATCACAGCCTACATAGGGTATATGGGCAAGCTCAAATAAACCTTGTATAGTTCCATCTTCACCATAAGGCCCGTGCATGACAGGGAAAATTACATCAACAGGATATATTTTTTGAGGATCTTCTAAAAGGAAAAAGCCTTTATATGAAGGGTCTCCTGGGAATACAACTTTTTTAGATTCTTGCTCCCATTCCCCGGTTTTTATCTTTTGGATATCGCCATCGTAATAAAGCCAATGGCCTTCTTTGGTTATGCCTATCAAATACAGTTCATATTTGTCCTTATCTATGTTTTCTATTATGGAGGTTGCAGATATGAGAGATACTTCATGCTCTCCAGACCTTCCTCCAAATAACACCGCCAACTTCTGCCTACCCATGACCATCCTCCTCATACCATAATAAATTTCCTATCCCATTCTAACATAATCTAAGATTTATATGAAGCACCAGAACTATGGAAATAATAGCAGCTGTGGTATAAATGCTATATGTATTAGCTATTGAATGTTCATTTCAACACTAATTTAGAGAAAACTAAGGCTTATTCCGCTTATATCTTTATTTAACAATATTACATAATAAAATATTTTATTCCATTTTTTACTAATGACTAGCACGTACAAAAAAGAGAAACGGAGATTACAAAATCCCCGTTTCTCTTTTAAGGTACTTATGGCTATTTGCCCGACAGATTCCTCTCAGCCATTTCTATGGCCTTTTTAACAATGTTACCACAATCCCGTGAGGAAACAGCTCCCCAACCTTCATTCTTTACGATATTGTATACCCCAAGTTCCTTGGCAATCTCATATTTTAGTTCTTCAGACATTATGCCTCTTCTAGCCATATCGATACCTCCTTTAACGACTAATTTATTAGTCGTTATCTCTAGTTTTCCCGAAAGAAATCTATATATGCTACAAAAAATATGACTTAGATTCTTTATATAACCAAGGTTCCATTATCTGTATTTAAAATTTTTAAAATATCTTCTTCTTTTCCTGTATCTGCATTAATGTATACTATAAAGTTATCCTCTCCAAATTTGCCTTTAAATTCATAACATAAAATTTCATCGCCTCCCTGGCTCGGTATAATGGCTAATCTTTCAGATTTTATATCAAGGTTTTTATTGACTAGCTTCCTTGCCTCTTCCAGGCTTAATTTAGGTTCTTCTATACTTCTTTCCCTATGGGCAGTCAAGAAGTTTAAGGCTTCAAAGCCTATTATGTTGCCAGTTCCTAGTGAAACTTTTACCTTTATTAGGTCTGGATAGATAATCACATCATCCTGGGCAAAAGCAAAATTAAATACTGCTGTGCCATCATGACGCTGACCATAGGTTATCTCCATATCCTTATAACCTTTTTTATTTAAAAAATCCTTTGCTATTTTTTCTGCTTCTTTGTAATCAATTTGAGCATCTTGAGCTATGCCTTCACATATTACAGAAATTACTTTTCCGCCTTTTTTGGAAACAGACACATAGAAAGGTCCTTCTCCGTCATTGGTCTCTAGGTTCACACCCCATGATTCGATAGTGCCTTGAGTTTCAGCGCCTCTGCTGGCTTTTTCAACTCGATCCCTTCCAATAAAGTCAATAGCGATCTTTTCAGCTTCTTTATAGTCTATATCATCACCTTGAATATTTAGTTTCTTGGGCTTTAAGAGGGTGTCTGAAAAGGGGCCGTCATAGATAAGGGTAGGATATTTTATAGAAGTTTCCTCAATCCTGGTAAATTGCTTTGTTATCAAATCATCAGAAACATCCTCTAAACTTCCATTCCCTTTATCCCTTATTTCCTGCCAGGATACGGTGCCGCTATTGACACTATCCTCTAAAACCTTTAATTCATTGGCCAGGTTTATACAGCTATTATAAAGCTCCTTTAAATTTTCCATTTCCTCTACAGTCAAAGGCTTGCCCTCGCCTGCCTTTATGGTTAGGTAGCGACAATAGTCTGATAATTGGCTTAAAAAAGTAGAAGTCTTATCTAAAGCCATATGCCTTAAAGGAAGCTGTCCCAAATTTAAACCTGCTGACTCTGCCTGTCTCCACACATTAGACAGCATTTTTATATTCTGTCCTTGGTCACTGCTTACCATCATCTTTGACAATTCTGTTTCTATATTACCAACATGTCCTACTAGTTCATAAAAGGACTTTTCGTACAGATTATTTGTGCGGTTGTTATAATCTAGGTTTTGCATGTATTGATTGTAGCCCCAAACTCCAGTAATAACTAGAGCTACTAATAATAAACCGCTAACAATCCATCCCAGCCTTGGCCTCATAGCCTTATTCCTCCTCTATGTATATGCTTATCATTTAGCAAAGTGATGTTTGCCTATAACTATATGGACAGGTCTGGACCATATCCAACTACTGGTTGCCTTGGCAGGATTATAGTAATATATAGCACCATAGGTGGGATCCCAGCCATTTAGTGCATCCCTTGCCGCTCTAAGGGATTCTTCATCAGGAGTTAAATTTATCTGTCCATCAGACACAGCGGTAAAAGCTCCCGGCTGATATATAACTCCTGCAATAGTATTTGGGAATCTAGGATCTTTCACTCTATTTAGTATAACTGCCGCCACTGCCACCTTGCCTACGTAAGGTTCACCTCTGGCCTCGCCATGGACTGCTTTTGCTAATAGATAAACATCACCTTCACCTCTGGCACCGCCTCCTCTTGAAGGTGCGCTAGTTCCGCCTCCAGATGTGGACCCTAGATTTATGCCCATTGCAGCAGCGGTTTGCTTGCCTACTACTCCATCGACAGCTAGTCCATTTTTAGCCTGAAACTTCTTTACAGCGTCAAAGGTTTTAGCACCATATATTCCATCGATGGGACCGTCATAATATCCCCACTGCTTTAATTTCTGCTGGACCTCATATACCTTGCCTCCAGTCATTCCCCAGTAAATCGCTGCTGCTTCAACATCTTTTTTTAAAAGGGAACTTCGTGTTATCAAAGCCGTACAAATTAAAAAAGTTAACAAAACAGATATAACCAGAAGCCTTTGTTTCGCCTTCATCTCTTACTTCCTTTCACAAAACTAGAATTGCAACCTTTCTAGAATTGATAAAATTATCCTTAGCTTCTGTTATATTTTTTGTTAACCCCAAATAGTCTATACCAGTTAAAATATTCCTAAGAAAACAAGGATATAAGCTTGTCCCACCATTCAACAATTTTAAATTTATAAATTACT
>Ga0209537_1003300_pt1 | contig 14948 bp, 15 predicted proteins | sample BioPla4DNA1_FD_187698 | JGI IMG/M metagenome (GOLD analysis project Ga0209537, IMG submission 187698) | Biogas fermentation microbial communities from Germany - Plant 4 DNA1 (SPAdes) (version 2) | ecosystem: Engineered > Bioreactor > Anaerobic > Digestate | place: Bielefeld, North...
AGAACATGAGTTTGTTTTCTTCTGTTAGTTCTATTCCGTAATACTTTCCAAACGTATTTGAATTACTTCTTAAATCAACCGCCACATCGTATACTTTCCCTTTTATACATCTTACCAATTTACCTTGTGAGTTTTTCTTTTGGAAGTGTAATCCTCTCAATACACCTTTTTTACTTTTTGAATGATTGTCTTGTACAAATTCTAAGTCGAGCCCTATTTCTAAGAAATCTTTTTTGTTCCATGTTTCCATGAAGAATCCTCTGTCATCACCGAATACCGTTGGCTCTACTATGTACAATCCTTCTATATCTGTTTGAATCTTTTTGAACTTACCCATTTGTTTCACCCGCTATCTCTAAAAGATACTTTCCATACTCTACCTTTTCCATTTCTTTTGCAAGCGTTATGAGTTGTTCTTTACTTATCCATCCGTTTCTGTAGGCTATCTCTTCTATACAAGATATGTAAAAGCCTTGCCTTTTTTGTATCGTTTCTACGTAGTTGCTTGCTTCAAGTAGTGAGTCGTACGTTCCTGTGTCCAACCAGGCAAACCCTCTCCCGAATAATTCTACTTTCAGTTTGTTTTCTTTTAGATATTCTCTGTTGAGATCTGTTATTTCCAGTTCTCCCCTTGCAGAAGGCTTTAAATTTTTTGCTTTTTCCACTACTGAATTATCGTAATAATATAGTCCAGGTATTGCATAATTAGATTTTGGTTTTTCTGGCTTTTCTTCAAGTGATACTACATTGTTATTGTCATCAAATTCAACAACACCATAACTTCTCGGATCTTTTACGTAGTATCCAAATATTACCGCACCTTCTTTTAAAGAAGATGCTTTTTTTAATATTTGTGAGAATCCTTGTCCATGGAATATGTTATCTCCAAGTATGAGACATACTTTATCTTTTCCTATGAATTCTTCTCCTACTATGAATGCATCTGCAAGTCCTCTTGGTTTTTCTTGTACTTTGTATTCTATTTCTAACCCTAAATGACTTCCATCATTTAGTAATTGTTTATATAACTCTATATATTCAGGATTAGTTATTATTAATATTTCTCTTATTCCAGACAACATTAACGTAGATAGTGGATAATATATCATTGGTTTATCATATACAGGCAACAATTGTTTGCTTATTGATTTTGTTATTGGGTAGAGCCTTGTTCCACTTCCTCCTGCTAATATTATTCCTTTCATTTAAACACTCCTAATATTTCATATTATATTTTTAAAATGGTTTTATAATAAGAAATAATTTCTAATATTGAATACCTTCTTTTTATTAATTCTTTAGTTATTCTAATAAATAAATAAATATGTTTGAAAAAGAAATATGATATTTTATTATTATATTTTTTTAAATAAATGAATTTGCTTTTATCAAAAATTATCCTTTTGCTAATACTGAATTTTAAGCTTTTTCCTTCTAAATGAATAATTTTTGGTTCAGTTATTAAAATTCTTTTAAATCCTCTATCTTTCATTCTTTTTTGTAAATCAGTCTCTTCATAATACAAGAAAAAATTCTCATCAAAAAAGCCAATTTCGTCTATAACTTTCCTAGGTATAAATAAATCAGCTCCAGTTATATAATCAACTTCCTTTTCTTCTATTTTTAATTCAAAATTATTTTGAGAGTTAATAAATTCGTTTTTTAGTATATTCAAAAAATTTGGAAAATTACCATAAGAATGTATGATTTCTCTCTTGGTATTTAATAGATAACTACCAATGGCTCCAATGGAATTATCTAAGTTATTATTTTCCATCCAATCATAAAAATATTTTATAGCATTATTAAGTAATATGGCGTCAGAATTTAAAAAGAATAAATACTTTCCTTTTGCTTCTTTTATACCTATATTATTCGCTTTTGCAAAACCATAATTTTCAAAGTTTTCAATAACTTTTACCTGATTGAATTGATTTTTTACCATATCTACGCTTCCATCTCTAGAATTATTGTCAACTACGATTATTTCATAATTTATATTATAAGTGTTTTTAATAATTGAATTGATACAATTATTTAATAAATTTTTAGTGTTATAACTAACTATAATAATAGAAACATCATATTCCATTTTTTAAAGTCCTTTTTAAAGTATAGAATTTAAGTTAATTATAGTTTTATCAAATATTTGGAGGCTAAGCAAATATTATCTATTTTCTAATTCTATTAAAAAATAGATTCAATAAATTAATTAAAAACCAAATTATTATAAAATCTCTTATTATACCACTTGCCTTAGAAAACATATCTCCTTCTGAAAAATTTAGCCTTGAATAAAACAAGGTATACAAATAAACAGGCATTATTCTATCTCTAAGTAATCGATAAAAAAATTTCAAAAGAATCCCATAGAAAAAAGAAAAGAAAAATAATCCAAAATAACCAGTTCTTAAATAAAGATCACCCACAAAAGAAATTGCTACATTAGTATAAATGGCAGGGTTTATTTTTGAAATATATATAGCATTAATCCTTCCTGTAGTAATAATAGGTTTATTTTCAAATATTATTCTAGGAAATAAAAAATTAAACAAACTAAATATTGGATTCACTACATTTTCATTATAATTTCTTATTTCACTTTTTTCTAGGGTAAAAATGGTATATGCCTCATCTATATATTGAAATCGATTAAAAAAATTTTCAAAAGGAGAATAATTATTAAAATAATCTACAAAGTTTGGCTTTTCCCCCGTTAGCAAAATAATTCTATAATAAGAAACTGATGGAGTAACAATAAAGAGTAGAATTATGAGCAAAATAATCGCATACATAATTATTCTTTTATATTTTATTTTCTCTTTATATTTCTTATTTTTAACATATAAATAAACTATATAAAATAAAATAATGTTTACTATTGAACCTTTCCAAGCATTTAAAAGGTCACGGACAATATACAATAATAAATATATAATTGAAAAAGTAAAATATTTACTGTTTCTAATTAGTAAAGATTCATATTCTAAAGCAAAAATAAAAAATAATACAATTATTTTTAAGATAGAATCAAAAGAACTAACTATACTGGAATCTATTGCAGAAGTTGAATTAGAAAAAAAGTAAATAAATAAAAGCAATAAAGATAAGATGTTAATTTTCTTTAAATTAATCTTTAAAAAATAATTAACTTTTATTTTCATTCTTAAAGGCGTCTCATAACCTAAAATTATAAACAAAAAAGAGATAAAAGTAACTAATAAAACTTTTGAATATAAGGAATAATTCAAACTCACATTTCTTAAAGTAAAGCTAGCAAAAACTTCTGGATTAATAAAAATATAAAAAGTCCTTAAAATATGTCCCACAATATAATACATAAAAATGAAGAATAAAATTGGTTGAAAAATATCTTTTTTAATTTTCAAATAAAAATAAAATAATACAAATATCGTAAATAGAGTAAATATTATGAATAAATTAATCATTATTTGACCCTTTCATTATTGTTTTATATAATTTCTCATATTTTTGAGCAATCTTTTCTGATGAATATTTTTTTGAATTAATTAATCCTCTTTCTATAATTTTATTTCTATAATTATCATCATTCAATAGTTTCAATATGCCTTTTTTAATGCTAAGTTCAGAAAATGGATCTACTAAATGTGCCCCTCCATCCGCAACTTCTTTCATTGGAGAAATATTACTGGTGATAACCGCTCTCCCTACAGCTTGACCTTCTATAATAGGCATTCCAAAGCCTTCATAAGTTGAAGCAAATAATATTATATCAGCTTGTCTATATTTTTCTACAATTTCTTCTTCTGATAAATTATATGAATTTTCATAATTTATTTTATATTTTTCTAAAGTTTCTTTTTGTTCATTATTTAATTTACCAATAATATATAATTTACACCTAATATCTCTTATGGCTTTTATAATTCTTATTAAATTCTTATTTTCTGTTGTCCCTATTTGTAATAAAATTGGGAGATTTTTATCTATGTTTTTTACCTCAAATACAAATCTATCATCTACCGGGTTCTCAATTACTATTATTTTATTTTTTGCAAAAGGATATCTATTCACCAATTCTTTTTTTGTTTTTTCTGATACAACTGTAATATATTTTAATTTTAGTAAAGGCAATCTATACCAAAATAAATCAATGATAAACTTTTTAAGTCCTTTATTATTTTTAACTGAAACTAAATCATGTATAGTTAAAACAGTTCTTTTCCTTTTCAAAAAAAGAGCAACATAATGAATGTCTCCAGTTATATGAACAATACCATTTTTTGGAATTTTTCTTAAAAAACATATATTCTTTACTATATTAAGTATAGATGTAGTTGTTTTTGGCAAATTAAAAATTTGTATTTCATACGACTTTTGAATATTTTTTATAATAGTACTAAAAACATTTTCTATACTATAGCCATAATGTAGCTTACTTCTAAACAAATAAATGATTTTCATTTTCAATCCCTCTTATTAAAGATCTCTTATATATACTTTTTCTTTTATGACTCTTAATCTTTCATTCAAGCTGTTTGCTATTGTTATATCTGAATATCTGATATTCTTTTGAATTTTCAAATGTCTTTTATTACTTCAGAAATGAAGTTTCTTGTTACTCAGAAGGGAAACTACTATTTTTATTCTTCTTTCAGTATTTTGTCAAGGAATAATTACTATAATGTTCCACCCATCAAAAACTCACAATTCAAACCTTCGAGTTTAGCTTTATCTTCAACATCCCAATATAATACAACGTTCGTACTTCCTATTTTTTCATGATCATTTTCTGTTATGCATTTAACTCTCAACTCTTTCAATATCCCTTCTATTATTTCCTTCATTTCTTTATCTTTCCCAAATAGAACGTAAGTTCTATTTCTTCCATATGTTTCTATTATTCTTTCTATATTTTGTTTTATCAATAACGTCCTTCTATAGTATATCTTCATATATTCTATTGTCTTTTTGCTCTTTTCTTTGAACCCTTCCGGGGTTAATATGTACCTGAAACTCTTGCTATTCAACCTTTCTAATATCACAAACCCTTTTTTGATGAACCTTTTTATAAGCATATTCACCATTCCCAAGGATAAACCTGTTTTTTCTGAAAGGTCTCTTTGAGTTATATTAGAATTCTTTTCCAATTCTTCTAAAATAAGCATCTCATTATCTTGCATCTATTTCAACACCTTCGTTCAATTCTTGAACAATACAAAAAGATTATAGCAACTATTTTACTTTTTGTCAAATGCTTAGTAATTTTACTATCTTTTCCCCTGCTTTAGTTGGTTTTGGCGGATAGATGCCATAGTTAACCAAATACTGTACCACCCTGCTAACCTAATTATGTACCATATAGAAAGAAGAAGTTCTTTTCTATCTCTTTTTATATAAAAAGAGAAAAATCGAATCTTTACTAGTTCCCTTTAATTCCTTGTCTTCGGTTTCTGTAACGGTAGCTTTCTCCGTTGAATAGTATTATCTTACTGTTGTGGATTAACCTGTCTATAATTGCTGCCGTCATCCTTTCATCGTGAAATATTTTACCCCATTCTGCAAATTCAAGATTGCTGTTTATCAAGATAGATCCTTTTTCATACCTTTCAGAGAATATTTGAAACATGAGTTGTGTTACTTGGTTGGATAACTGCACGTATCCTAGTTCATCAATTATCAGTAAGTCCACTTTGCTCAACTTTTTTTGGAATTTTGTTAGTTGTTTCTCTTCCTGCATTTCAACTAAGAGGTTCCCAAGATTGACTGATGTGAAAAAACTTACTGTTTTCCCTTTCTTACATGCTTGTATCCCTATCGCTATACTTATGTGTGTTTTTCCTGCCCCTGGTGATCCTAAGAACAAAAGATTTGTCTTTTCTTCGATGAACTTACATTGACTGAGTTCCAGTATTTCTTTCTTTGATAGGTAAGGCGCTTGACTGAAATAAAATTAACACTCCCACTTTTCTAAGCAGTTCATTGTAAGTACTTAAAGGTATGTAAGTGGAGGTGTGTTTGTCTAAACCAAGGGCTTTTAGCTTTTCTTTCGATAACAATTCTCTTTTTGGATTCTGAAGCTCTTTTAATTGTCTCTCTTTGTATCCTATTTCTTTTGCTATCGCTCTTTGATTTTTGTGTTTGTTAAAATACAAAAATCTTATATAATTGTATTGTACCATCTCTATCACCTTTCCTTTCCTCCTGTAGAATGTTTTTTGCCAAATTCATTATTACAGGATTTGTGTGATAGGGTGGTACACTTTTCGTTTAGTAAGTGCAACCTCATTTCAAGATAAAAACATTTTTATCTTTTTATATAAATCAAAACTATTAAAAGGATCAAAAAATTGTACTTTTTCATATCCATCTAAAATTTCATGAGAGAATGGACAATTTGAAGCTAAAATTGGAGATTTATGCATTTTAGCTTCCAACATAGGTAATCCAAAAGTTTCAATATATGAAGGAAATATCAATATAGATTTAGAATAATAATCGTATACGGAATTAATATCGATATATCCTATAAATTCTATTGGTAAATTTTCTTCTTCAACTATTTTCTTTAATTTTTTTATATTTTTATTTTCATTTCCATTTAATGTAAAAATAACTTTATAATTATTTTTACATTCTTTTTGCAACATTCTAACTGCTTCTACAATAATTTTGTGATTTTTATATGGAAGACCGCTAGCTGGATAAAAAAAAATTTTTTTATTTGATAAATTCTCATTATAATATTTCTTAACATAAATATCTAACTTTGGTTTCTCTAGTATAAATTTGTTTTTATCAACACCTAACTTCTCAATTATAGCATTCATAAGCCACTTTGTCTGAACCATGATTTTATCTGCTTTTTTAATAGATTTAAAAATAAACTTACTTATTATATTTTGATAAATCCAAAATCTAATATTTTCAGTTATTTTATATTTTTTGTCGATAAAAGGTAAAGGTTGATGTATATATAATGTCTGCTTTATTTTTGTCTTTGGTATAATAACATTTTGTAAAGATAAAACTTCATCAACTTTATATTTTGTTACTAATTTATGAGCTATAAATTTATCAAAATATAATCTATGTAGCCAGCTCCTTTTTATCCAAGGATAATTAATAACTTTTACATTATTTTTTTCTTCTAATTTTATAACACTCAAAACAAATATATATTCATTTTTATCATCTTCTAAAGCTTTTTTATAAAATTCATTTAAAATTGTAAGCGCTCCTCCAGAATCAGCAGGAACATCAAAAACCATTATTTTCATATTTTGCACCCTTTTTTATATATTTCAATAATCTTTTCATAAACTTCTTTTCAACTCAAATACTTTTCTTAATTCTTTAATATATTTAATATCTAATTTTTTAATTTCATAATATTATTAAGGAGTAACAAATCCACAATTTACTTTCATGAGAATCTATTCTAAATCGTTCCCTTTATTTATTTTTGCTATTAATGAAATTCTTTCAAACATGTAACCAATTGTTTTTCCAAAAAATTTTGTATCTTGAAATTGTCATTTAAAAGAATTATACCTCTATACTATTTTTCTTAAAAAGTGTTTATACTCTTCTGCCAGTAAAAATATTTAAAATTTAAATATTTTTTCTTTTGTAATCTTATCGATTTTTTAATATAGCCCATTATAATAATACATACTTTTTTTATAAAATAATTTTCTAATTCTAAAATTTTATCCGCATCTTGAACTTCAATACGATCCAGGACATATATTATTACAAATTTTTCTTCTAATTCATATTCTTTTAATTATTTTCTTGTACTTTTATTATTGAATATGGTATAGTTTCTTCTATAAAGCCTTTTTAACCTAATTAATTCCTTTATTTTTTTGCATTTACCCTTAATTTTTTTATTCCTAATTCATCTCCGAATTTAATTTTTTGTTTTATTACCATTTTCCATAAGAGTCAAAACATTTACTTAATTATTATTTTCATTAAATTCTAAAACTAAATGTTTCGTTATTTTAGCAGAAACTTTAATAAGCACAATATGCTTTAGTAATTATTAATATTTTTATTTAATATCTCTATTTTCAATAGTTATAAAGTTCTGAATGATTTTTAATCCATATTTTCATTTCTTTTATCATTTGATCATAATCTAAAATCTCAAAATCAAAATCATTTCTTGTATTTATAAGACTCTTGTCTACTTTATAGTTAAAGTCTTCTTCAATTTCTATGTTTTTTTCAAATATTTGATTTATTAAATTTAATAAATCAAATTTATTTATTTTATTTTTTGGAACTAAATGATAAATCCCAGTAATATCTTGACTTAAAGCTTTTTCTATTGATTTTGCAAATTCTATAGTAGTAATTCCTGTCCAATAAGCCTCTTTAAAACCTTTAATTTTACCTTTTTGATGCATAAACCAATTGAAAAGACCTATACCATTTTCATTTATATCAGGCCCTATTATTGATGTTCTAAAAGTCAAATCTTTGGTATTATTTAATTCTCCTAAAGATTTTGTTCTTGCATAAATAGTATCTCCATCTTTAAAATCTTCTTCTTTATAATTACCTTTAGTTCCAGAAAAAACACAATCAGTGCTAATTTGTATTATTTTAGTGGTGCTGTTGATATATTTTCTCTCTAAAATCTTGGAACATAACTATTGATAAAAATAGCTTCATCAGGTTTATTTTCAGCAAATTGGTTTAAAATTCCAGCACAATTTATAATAAAATCAAATTTATTTTCATTTAAAAATTTATCAAAATCCTTAATATTAAGCAAATCTATAAAGATTGTATTTTTTGCAATTTTTTTATTTCTAGATAATCCTATGACATTATAATTCTCTTCTTCAAGATATTTCGTAATTACATGTCCAGCCATTCCTGAAGATCCTAAAATCAATATATTCTTCATAAGTACCCTCCAAATCAGACATTCTTATTTCTGTATATCAGTATTTAAGAATCTTTTAATACCTCATTTCCAAGAGAACTTGTTCCACAAACTGTGTTTATTTATAAAACTTTCATCAATACTCTCGCCAAACTACTCTGTTAATATAATCTGTGTAAGAAACTATTATTCTCAAGACTTTGTCAGATACATTGGGCATACTGTAGTCATTTACTAATCTCAATGTATCTTTATCTTGGGTTTCCAATATTTCTAATCCTTGTAATATCCTTTCTTTTTTTAAACCAACCATCATTACAGATGCTTCTTCCATCGCTTCCGGTCTTTCGTGAGCTTGTCTTATGTTTAAAGCTTTTAATTTTAATATAGATGCTTCTTCGCTTATTGTTCCACTATCACTTAGAACAGCTTTTGCATTTTTTTGAAGTTTTATATAGTCATTAAATCCAAGAGGTTTCATCAGAGAAATAAATTTATTTAATTTGATATCCTTTGAATCAATCATTTTTCTTGTTCTTGGATGTGTGCTTACAATTATAGGTAATTCGTATTTTTCTGCTATTGAATTTAAGCTATCCATTAAATCATTGAAATTTTTTTCTGAATTTATGTTTTCTTCTCTGTGTGCTGATACCACAAAATATTTATCTTTAGTTAAATTTAATTTTTCTAAAATATTTGATTCTTCTATATCTTTTTCTTTGTTTTTTAATACTTCATACATTGGGCTGCCTGTTTTTATCACTCTGTCTGCTGGAAAATTTTCTTTTATTAAATATTCTCTTGCTATTGAACTGTACGTTAGGTTTATATCTGCAATATGGTCAACTATTCTTCTGTTTGTTTCTTCTGGCACTCTTTCATCAAAACATCTATTTCCAGCTTCCATATGGAATATAGGGATATGTTTTCTTTTTGCTGCTATAGCAGAAAGACAACTGTTTGTATCCCCAAGTACCAAAAATGAATCTGGTTTTACTTCATCTAATATTGGGTCTATGCTTGATAGAATATTCCCAATTGTTTCAACAGGTGAACCTTTTGCAGCATTTAAAAAATAGTCTGGTCTTTTTAAATTTAAATCTTTAAAGAACACATCATTTAATTCGTAATCGTAATTTTGTCCAGTATGTACTAAATAATGTTCTATTGCTTCTGATTGTTCTAATTTTTTTATAACTTGAGATAATCTTATTATTTCAGGTCTTGTACCAACTACTGTCATGACTTTTAATTTTTTCATCTATTTTAAACCTCCAAATAGTATGTATCCGGATTTTCTGGGTCGAATAATTCATTTGCCCACATTATAGTCACCATATCTTTATCTCCGAGGTTTTCTATATTGTGAGTGTATCCTGGAGGAATATCTATTACTTGTAATTTATCTTCACTAACAAAATATTCTATAACCTTTTCTTCATCTATTTTTCTAAATCTTATCACACCTTTTCCACTAACTACTAAGAATTTTTCGCTTTTAGTGTGATGCCAATGATTGCCTTTTGTGATTCCAGGTTTAGATATATTGACAGATACCTGCCCTCTTTCTTCAGTTTTCAATATTTCTGTGAAAGAACCTCTGTTATCTACATTCATTTTTAATTCATATGAAAAATCGTCTTCTGGTAAGAAACTTAAATAGGTACTGTACAATTTTTTTACCATAGGATTTCCCATGTTAGGTATTTTTAAATTATTTCTTGAATTTTTAAAACTTTTTATTGTTTCTGCTAATTCTCCAAGTTTTATTTTATGTGTTGTTGGAACAAAACAATAATCTCCATTTTTTGATGGTTTGCCTTCTAAAGCATTTTTAAATTCTTTTAATACATCGTCTATATAACAAAGGGTCAATTCAACTTCTGGATCATTAACTTTTATTTCTAAATCTCTTGCTATGTTGTGGCAAAATGTTGCTACAACAGTGTTATAATTTGGTTTACTCCATTTCCCAAATAGATTTGGGAGCCTGTATATAAATACCTTCGTATTATTTTCTTTTGCATATTCAAATAATAAATTTTCACCGGCTTTTTTGCTTTTTCCATATGGATTGTCTAATTCTGCTTGAATTGAAGAGGTTAATAATATCGGGCTTTTATTATCATTTTCTTTCAGTTTTTCTAATAATTCAAGAGTGAATCCATAATTACCCCTCATGAAATCTTTTGGATCTTCAGGTCTATTCACTCCAGCCAAATGGAAAACAAATTCACAGTCTTTTGTGAATTCATCAAGTTTTTCTTTTGGAGTATCTTTGTCATATTCATATATTTTTTCATAACCGGAGTTTTTTAACTCTGCTATTAAGTTTTTCCCAACAAAACCTTTTGCACCTGTTACCAATATTTTCATTGCCCTTTCCACCTTTGAAGTTCTTTTTTTACATAATTCATGGTTTTACCGGTCATCTAAGTACGTTTCAGAATATGCTTGTAAGTCGTAATCATGGTTTTCACATTCTAGCAAAAGTATTTTCAACGTTTTGTTTAAAAACCTTCACTTGCAGCTGGCATAGTTCCGCCATTTTTGTAATCCTCAAGTTCCTTTTGTATATACTCAAGAGATAGAAGCTTTTCTTTAGTTTGTTCAACATTTAAAATAGTTGTGTTATCAGACCTATAGTCAACGTATTTTGATAAGTCATATGTTCCTTCTTCAAAGTATTTTTCGTAATTTAAATCTCTAGTGTCTGCAGGAATTCTGTAGAAATCCCCTAAATCTTCAGAAACAAGATGCTCTTCTTTTGTAAGAAGAGTTTCGTGCATCTTTTCTCCGTGCCGTGTTCCAATTATTTTTATTTCGTTTTCCACTTCAAAGATCTCTTTCATCGCTTGGGCTAAGTCTCCTATTTTTGCAGAAGGTGATTTCTTAACAAATCGGTCTCCTTGATTCCCGTTTTGGAAAGCGTATAAAACCAAATCGACAGCTTCTTCTATGCTCATTAAAAATCTCGTCATGTCAGGATTCGTTACTGTAAGAGGTTTGCCGTTTTTAATTTGTTGCACAAACAGTGGGATAACCGACCCTCGTGAAGCCATAACGTTTCCGTATCTTGTGCCACAGATCAATGTTTTATCTGGTTCGACAGTTCGAGACTTTGCAACGAATATCTTCTCCATTAAGGCTTTTGACATACCCATTGCATTTATAGGATAAACCGCTTTATCAGTAGATAAACAAACAACCTTTTTTACTCCATACTCTATTGCAGCTGTCAAAACATTTTCTGTGCCTAATATGTTTGTTTTAACAGCTTCCAAAGGGAAAAATTCGCAAGATGGGACTTGTTTTAAAGCAGCTGCTTGAAATACATAGTCTACCCCATGCATTGCATTTCTAACACTTTGTATATCTCGAACATCTCCGATGAAAAATTTTAGCTTGTCATTTTTATAATATCTTCTCATGTCATCTTGTTTTTTTTCATCACGGGAAAAGATCCGTATTTCTTTGATATCTGTATTCAAAAACCTTCTAACTACTGCGTTTCCAAAAGTACCCGTTCCTCCTGTTACTAACAGAGTTTTATCTTTGAACATGATTGTTTCCATTTTTAATTTCCTCCAATATTTTGTTTGTCTTGAAAGAATTTTTCTAATTGGTCAAATAATTTCTTCTTTTCGAAATTGTATTCGTAGTAATTTCTTGCATTTTTGGAAAATTCGCTTAATTGATCCCTATTTGATTTTGATAGTTTTACAATATTTTCTGCGAGAGCCTTTGCATCATCAGGTGGAGAGCACAAACCTGTTTTAGATTCTGTTATGATATTAGCCGCTTCTCCATTTATGGCAGCAACTATTGGCACCCCGCAAGCGAGATAGCTTTGTAATTTTGCTGGAATAGTGACTCTAAAAATAGGATTGTCCTTTAAACTTAAAAATCCAGCATCGTTTTGGGCAATCAACTCTGGTATCTTTTCACTTGGTTGATAAGGAGTAAATTTAAACATATCTTCCAGGCCTAATCGTTTAATTTCTTCAATCAAATTATGTTTATACCTACCGTCCCCCACAATGTTAAATTTTATCTTAGAGTTGGGATAATCATTTTTAATAATCTCTGCTGTTTTTGGTAATATTTCTAATCCCTGAGCTATTCCAATATTACCTGTGAAGATAATATTAAAAGATTCTTTTGAACCTTCTGAAGTATTTTTTTTCAATGGAACATAAAATTCTTCTGCGTATTGAGGCCAGTAAACTATTTTTTCTTCCTCAATTCTCCTATTAGTTAGGAAGTGTATAAATCCCTTGGAAGGAACAAAAATATAGTTACAATTTTTATAAACATAATCCGAAATTCTACCTAAAATTTTCAAGAGTAGTTTATTTTTTACTTCCGTCATGTATTGAACACTCTCTGGCCATAGATCCTGTAAGTAAATATAACAAGGAACTTTATGTTTTTTAGCATACCATATTCCTGGTAGAGCTTGAGTAATGGGCGAAGTTCCAAAAGCAAATATGTAGTCAGCTTTAATTTTAGTGAATAAATTCCAGAAAAATCCAGATACAATATAAGAAATATAGTTTATTGATAAAGTGAAATAATTTTTCCCTCGGGGAGTGATTGGTAATCTTATTATATCTATCCCATTATAGTTTTCTTTTCTTTTTTTTAAAAATCCATAACCTTTATAGAATTTACCAGTTGGGTAATTGGGTTTACCCGTAACTACTGTAACTTTATATCCTCTTTTCACTAACTCTAAGCAAATGTCGTTAATCCGAAATTGCTCTGGATAAAAGTATTGACTTATAACTAAAATATGTTTTTTAAAAATTTCACCTTGTCCCCCTCATTCCTACCATTGTTTCAAGTGTTTTGAGCATTATTTTAATATCTAGAAATATGTTCCTGTTTTTTATGTAATACAGATCGTATTCTGTTTTTTTCATGTAGTCTTCAAGGGTTGATGTGTGCTTGTAGTGTATCTGTGCCCAGCCTGTTATTCCTGGGTTTAGTTTGAGTCTGTAATTGTAGAAAGGAATTTGAGTTGACATCATGTTATGAAACTCCAACATTTCGGGCCTGGGGCCTACAATAGACATACTCCCTTTTATTATATTCCAAAATTGGGGTAGTTCATCAAGTCTTAACTTTCTTATTATTTTCCCGCTTTTTAAAACACGTTTTTCTATATCTTTGTTTGGGTCATTTGGGTCTATTTCCGCTTCTTTCAAAGATCTAAATTTGTTGATAATGAATATTTGTTCATCTTTTCCCATTCTTTTTTGTTTGTAAATAATGGGTTTCCCGTCTTCAATCAGTATAGCTAAGCTTATTATCAACATAAATGGAGAGAATAGTATTAAAAGTACCGTACCAAAGAATTTGTCGATTATCTTTTGTGATGGAGAAGGTTGAACGTTTTGAAACACCACCTCGTAATATTCTTTGAATTTTTGAGCGACTTCTATTGGTATGCGTTTTAGGTATTTTTCTACCATGTTCGGTAAGTATTGAATCTCTAAGCCTTCTGCTTTGTAGTTTTGTATTTGTGGTTTTACCCTTTCTTCTAATTCTGGGTCTGTTATTACTATGCCGTGTATTGTTTGAGTTAATGTGTTTTGTGTGTTTTGTTTTATTATTTCATCAAGTGTTACTGGGTTTGGGTTTATGTATTGGGTGAACTTCATTTTGTTGAGCGATTTTTCTGAGATTTCTTCCATTATGTTGCCTATTTCTTCTTTTCTGCCTATTACGAGGTAATTTCTTACAGGCATGCGTTTTTCGTAGATATTATATTCTATTTTGTGTATTATTGGCAAGAGGGTTATTGTGTACAATAGGTTGGTAAGGAAAAAGTATCTGTTGAAGTACTTACTTAGGAAGAAGTAGATAATTAGTATGACGATGAAACTCACAAGAGTTCCAACGGTGGTTTTTATAAGAGATTCTGTGTAACTTTTCATTGTTTGGGTGTCGTAGACTCTAAAGGAGTAGATTCCAAGGTATATTATTAAGGACGAGATAATGGCAATTGGAACAGACAAATGTAGGAAAAAGATGTTCATCAAGAGTATCAAAGCAA
>Ga0209537_1003301_pt1 | contig 14947 bp, 14 predicted proteins | sample BioPla4DNA1_FD_187698 | JGI IMG/M metagenome (GOLD analysis project Ga0209537, IMG submission 187698) | Biogas fermentation microbial communities from Germany - Plant 4 DNA1 (SPAdes) (version 2) | ecosystem: Engineered > Bioreactor > Anaerobic > Digestate | place: Bielefeld, North...
TGAAGGCTCAAGTTACCGGATTAAAGACTCACTGATGAGGGGTTACGACGCGTAAAACTCCTTGTCGGGAGCGCTGCAAAAACTACTTTGCAAAAACAGGGAAATTGTTCTTGCAAAAAACAGGTACTTACTATGGGTAGCGGTTATCGGATAAATTGCAGTAATTGTGACTATTCGATAGGCTTTAAGACGGGTATCGGCTTTTTATATAGTCCCAAAAGTGTTATTCAAATGGATTCAGACGATGCTCTCTTACCTAGACTCATTTCGTCTAAAAAGACCTTATCCTATATTAGAAGACTTATCAGGGAAAAGAGTGCGTCGCTTAGCGATGACTATGGCCATAAACTAACTAGGCTTGTTGTGCTTATAACTCCTTATTCCGTGGTTTATTGTCTCTGGGGGTAGTTTACATTCCCTTTTCCAGTATATAAAGCACCGCTTTTTGTCCGTTTCCGTTGCGTACGTCCCATGAAAAAAGGCCTTGCGTATTCCTATATCTAGTAGAACTCACAAAGCCCAATATTACGGTATTATGGTGTCGGAGGAGGGACTTGAACCCTCACGCCTCTCAGCATACGCCCCTCAAACGTACGTGTCTGCCCGTTCCACCACTCCGACAGGTTGTGGTTATCATCAGGGCTTGGTTGCCCTGCCAATGCGTATTATACAACAGCCTTAACCGGGTGTCAAATAAGGAACAAAGCCCGTCCCTGCTGCACTACGTTACATGTAATGCTTTGAATTGGGCACGACTATAATCCATCATCGTAGGCAGATTGATACCCAAGCAAAGTGCAAAAAAGCTCTTATTGGGGCTTATTATACTTTGCCATTGCCCTCGGAGGGAGTTTTCGCGGTATCACTAAACACGGGCTTTTTCAATACAACCTTACTCCAGTCCACCAGGTTTAAGCTGTTCACCCTTAGATTATCGACGTTTTCCTGTACCAGTTTTGCGGTAGCGGTCTGAAAAAGCCATATGCACGGGGCATCGTCAATAATAATCTGCTCTGCTTTTTGCAGCAGTTTAACTCGCTCGTTCTCATTGTCCACCGCCTGCCGTGAGGCATCGAGCAGCTTATCCACCTGATGGTTATTGTATCCGAAGTAATTGCTATTGCCGATATGCGAGCTGTGAAAGAGGCTGTACAGGATGCTGTCAGAGTCAGGGTAGTCAGCTGACCACTCCAGGCGGAATAGAGCAAGGTTGTAACTGGCCAGCTGCTTTTTATAATATTCCCAGGTCAGTGGGGCCAACTGTATGGGTATGCCTACTTCTGACAGCTGGCTGGCAATGCTTTCCGCCACCCTCTGATGGCCTTCCCCCTGGTTGTATGCCAACATCAATGGGCTCAATCCCTTGCCACCCGGATAACCGGCCTGTTCCAGCAGCTGGCGGGCCTTTTCGGGGTCATAGCCGTATCCCGGGATGTCTTTGTTGTGCCCCGGCAGTTCAGCGGGCAGTATCCCCTTTAACGGTATATAAGCCTCTCCCAAAACATCTTTGTTGATGGCCTGGCGGTCAACCGCGTAGTTCATGGCCCGCCTCAGCAGGTAATTGCCTGCAAAAGGCTTCTTGTTCATATTGAAGCCGATGCCGTATAAGGTATACAGCGGTTTTTCCAGCAGCATCCGCTTATATTCCGGGTCATTGCGCAATTCCGGCAAGTTTTGCGGGTTTACCTTATCCAGGTAATCCAGCTGCCCTGCTTTAAACTCTGCCAGGGCCTGAGCCGGATCGTTGAACACCTTCACTTCAATGGCCTTGAGCGGGGGCATTCCCTGATGATAATTCTCGTTTTGCAGCAAAGCCAAGCGCTGTCCGTCATTTTGCTGCACTATGAAGGGGCCGGTCCCGGCCGGGGGCCTTGCGCTGTCCTGGCTGTCATATATCCAAAAAACCGGGTTGGTCAGCATATGGATAAAAGCAGCATTGGGGGCTGTCAGAGTGACCTCCAGGGTCTTTTCATTAATGGCCTTTACACCGGCTATTTCCGGGCTCTTTCCTTGTATGAAGTCTGAGCCTCCGGCTACGGGCAGAAACAGGGCCATATGGCTCCACTCTTTGCTGGATGCCAGGGTCTTCTCCCAGCAGGTTTTGATGTCGCTCGCCTGTACCTTTTTGCCATTGCTGAATTGCACGTTCTTAAGCCGAAAAACGATTTTCTGCCCATTTTCTTCATACTTCCACTCGTCAGCCAGCAGGGGTTGTATCTTGTTACCTGCTTCATCCCACCGCACCAGGCCTTCATAGAGCATGGAAGCAATCAACCGCTCTTCATGGCTAGCAATCAGAGCAGGCTCAAGGTTCTTAACTGGTGCGGTAAGCCCTACATTCAAGGCCCTGCTATCCAGGCTGGCGGTATACACCAGACGGCTCGCGGCATAGATAGTTACAACTCCTATAGCGAGAACCAGCAGCAGGAGCAACCAAACAGGGCCCGTTCTGCGCCGATAATAAATCCTCATACCACTCCCCCCTAAACCAGTTCATTTCCATTATATTGTAATTCAGAGAGTGATATGCCGCGTGTCGCAAAAGCCAACAGAAAAGACAATAGAGAGAGGTTTTTCAGCGGCCCTAAAGGCCAACCAAAACAACCTCTTAATAAACCGAGGAAAGCGGAAAGTCAATACCGCAGGACCCCAGAGGCCAACGCATTCCAACAGAGGGATGTTCTTTTTATTGCTCTCAAGAACCAGCAAAAAGAACATCGCCCTGCTGGGATTACTTATATATGGCCTGGTAAGCTTTATAATTTTGCAGGACTCTCTTCACATACTGCCTGGTTTCGGGAAAAGGAATGTCCTCCAAATGCTGCTCGCTGCCGTCCCATTTCCCGCTTGAGGCCCATTCCCTAACCCTGCCGCTGCCGGCATTGTAGGCTGCTACCACCATGGGCAGGCTCCCCGCAAATTCCCGGTTGAGGCTGGCCAGGTACCAACAGCCCATTTCTATATTGATCTGGGGCTCATGCAGGTCGGTGATATCGAACTGCTTGATCCCCCTCTGTTTGGCAATCCAGTCAGCGGTTTCCGGCATGATTTGCATTAAACCGCGCGCTCCCACCGGTGAGCGGGCACTAGTCTGAAAGCCGCTCTCCGCACGAATGATGGAGAAAATCAGGTAGGGATCAATATCATACTGCTCCGCGGCATCAAATACTATGGTTCTATGGGGTTGGGGGTAAAACAGGGTGATCCATTTGGGAAAAGTGAAAGTGATGATCATAAAAAAAATAATCGTGGCCCAAACCACAATAGTGAGACCCCGGCTTATCCATAGACGCAAACAATCCACTCCCCAAGCTCGTTTAATAAGTATACTATTCTATAGCCTGTTTGATTGCATTGAAATATCTGACAACCTGTTGTCGGGTATTGTCCAGGGTAAACCGGTTGTCGATAACCACCTCAGCCCGGCGCGCTTTTTCGTCCAGCGACATCTGGGCGGCGATGCGCCTCTCGGCATCTTCACGATCAACCCCATCTCTGGCCATCAAGCGTTTGAGCTGGGTTTCATAATCAACCCATACTACCCAGACCTGGTCACACATCTGCTCCATGTTGGTCTCATACAGCAAAGGCACTTCCAGGCCGACTATTGCCCAAGGCTGGCTGGCTCTGATGGCCTCCAGGCGGTTACGGAACTCGTTTATAACATGGGGATGAACGAAGGAGTTAAGCTTATTCAGCTCTTCAGGGTGGTAGAACACATACTGTCCCAGCTTGGCCCGGTCGATACCCTGATCCTGGTTTAGGAAATCGATGCCGAAGTGATCCACAATGTCCCGCCAGGCTGGTTGCCCCGGCTGAACCACTTCCCGGGCGATTTCATCAGCATCTATGATCAGCATACCCAGTTCCCTGAGCAACCTGGCAACGGTACTTTTTCCGCTGGCTATGCCACCCGTTATCCCTATCACATACATATTCAAACCCCTAAACCATTTCCATAATACCGATGCAAACCAGAACCACACCCGGAATCCATGACGAAATACCCTGCCAGCGCTGGCTGGCAACCCTGTGCCCCAGGATAATCCCCAGGCTGACCACCATAAATTTTACCACACCGACAGCCACGGCCGTATAGAAAATATTTATGCCCGTCATGGCCAATCCAACTCCTGCCCCCAGGGCATCCAGGGCCAGAGCCAACCCCAAAAAGAAGGCCTCCCTGGTGCTGATCTCCCCCGAGGCATCAAAATCGGCCCGTGCCGGCTCTTTTAATATCTGTACTATAATGCCCAAAAAGCGTATGGAAAAGCTGATAAAGGGCTCTTCATCTTCAATTTCCAGCCTTCGGATACTCTCCCTGAAGGCATTGAGCAGGAAATAAACCCCGACCGCAATCAGCACCAGAGCGCCTATGTTGGCTGCCCCGCGAGGCTGCAGGTAAATCATCAACCCCTGCCCGACCAGCATTGAAGCAGTGACCGCCAAACAGGAAGCAAAGGCTATAACCACCAGCGACAGCACTGGAATGCGAATCTTGTTCAATCCGTAGGAGAGCCCGACCACAAAGCCATCTGCACTGACTGCCAGCGCAAACATCACCACCACCAAGAATTCCATTTGCAAACACCTCTAGCCATTAAAATCCCTGTGTCGTAATTACTATATGGCTAGAAGTATGAATGTGTGAGGCTGGCTATTTCTGGCAGGAAGGGCAGAAATGGCTGCTGCGCCCGTTGATGACCTGGCGCACCAGAGGTTGCTGGCAACGGGGGCAGGGCTGGTCCTGATGTCCATAGACCTTGAGGTGATCCTGAAAGCTGCCCTTTTGCTTAAAACCGTCCTGGTAATCGCGCAGGCTTGTGCCGCGCTGCTCTATGCCTGATCTAAGCACCTGCTTAATAGCTTTACAAAGCCGCTGCACTTCAACCGGTTGCAGCGAACCGGCTGGCCTGTCGGGTCGAATACCGGCCTTATACAGGGCTTCATCGGCATATATGTTTCCGATGCCGCTTATCACGCGCTGGTTTAACAGCAGGGTTTTTATGGCAACCCGGCGGTTTCTAAGCAAATGTTCAAGGTGCCGGGCATTGAAACTCCGGGACAGCGGCTCTACTCCCATGGTTCTGAACATGTGATGAAGATGCTTTACCAACCATAAGCCCCCGAAGCGGCGGGCATCCTGAAACCACAATTCCTGTTCATTGCTGAGTTCCAGCACTACATGGACGTGCTTTTCCCTCTCTTTACCCCGGGGCTCAAAATAGATGCGCCCCGACATGCCCAGATGGGCTGTTAAATACAATTGGCCGGTAGTCTCAAATATCAAATACTTCCCCCGCCGGGTTATGGCTGAGATTTGTTGGCCCATATAATCAGCTGGCTGGTTCTCCCACAGGCGTATGTAATCAGGCCTTATAATATCAATATTTTCAATGGTCAACCCAACTATGCCTTGCAGCGACTCTTTTATGGTTTCTACTTCGGGCAGTTCCGGCATACAGCTTTCCTCTTTTAATCAACCTTGATTTCCTTCATGTCGTACCAGTTGGAACCCTGTTTAACGGTAACCACCAGGGGTACCACCAGCTCATAAGCGTTTTCCATATGGGTTTTGAGCAAATGGGCCACCTGTTCACAATGGGACCGCGGCACCTCTAAAAGCAGCTCATCATGGACCTGCAGCAGGAGACAGGACTCCAGCTTAAGCCGCTCTAACTCCCGGTATATCTTTATCATGGCCAGCTTGATAATGTCGGCTGAAGTACCCTGTATGGGGGTATTTAAAGCGATGCGGCGGGCATTGTTCTGCACGATGCGGTTTTTGGCGCGCAGATCAGGCAAATAGCGGCGGCGTTTCAATACCGTTTCCACATAGCCGTGCTCCCGGCCGAATTGCACGATGTCTTCCATATAGCGCTTTACGCCGGGGTAGGTGTTTAAATAATTGTCAATGTAAACCCGCGCTTCCTTGCGGCTTACCCCGGTATCATGAGCCAGGCGAAAATCCCCCATGCCGTATATGATGCCAAAATTGATGGCTTTGGCCTTGCGGCGCATCTCTGCGGTTACCTGGTCCAGGCTGACCGAAAAGATCTCCGCCGCAGTACGGGTGTGTATATCTATTCCCTGGCGAAAAGTCTCAATCAGGGTTTCATCCCGGCTGATGTGCGCCAGTGAGCGCAGATCAATTTGTGAGTAATCGGCCGATAAAATCACATGATCCTCGTCTTTGGCAATAAAGGCAGCCCGTATACGGCGTCCTTCCTCCATGCGAATAGGTATGTTCTGCAGGTTGGGTTCCACACTGGAAAGGCGTCCGGTAGCGGTCTGAGCCTGTTTAAAAATGGTATGCACCCTTCCCGTCTGGGGATGGATCATGCTTCTTAAGGCATCCACATAAGTAGTTTTCAATTTAGTGAGCTGGCGATAATTCAAAATATGGCCGACGATCTCATGCTGGTCAAGAAGCTGTTCCAGCACTTCAGCATCGGTGGAATAGCCGCTTTTGGTTTTCTTGACCGGCGGCAGAGCCAAATCCTCAAAAAGCACTCTGGCCAATTGCCGGGGGGAGTTGATGTTAAAAGCCCCTCCAGCCTGTTGAAAAATCACCTCTTCAGCGCTTTCGATACGCTGTTCCAATTCAGCTGCGATGGCTTGCAGCACATCGCCGTCAATCTTTACGCCATTCAGTTCCATTCTGGCCAGAACTGTGGACAGAGGCAGTTCTACATCGTAATACAATGAGCGTGATTCAGGCGGTAAATCATTCTGCAGGGAACGGCATAATATATGGAGCTGTCCGGCCTGCTGCCCGGGCTGATCAGCGGGAACGGTTATATTCAGGTATTTGTAGAGAACATCCGGGAATTTTTCGCCATCAAAGACCGGATCCAGCACATAGGCCAGCAGAAGGCTGTCCAGGGTAACACCTCTGAGTTTGATGCCGCAGCGCGCCAGCAGCACCTCGGCAAATTTGGCATTATGGATGAATTTCTTGACCTGGTTGGATTCCAGCATGGGTTTGAGCCATTCCAGCTTGTACTGCTGGTCTTCATTTATAACCATGCCAAAAACCTGTGATTCCGACGCCAGGTACACCTCTTCGATTTTAGCCCACATAGGGTGGTGATAGCTGGCTGTAATAAAAAGCCCGATCTCATTTCCCAACAGCTTTAAGGCTTCGTCATATTCTGCTTGGCTTTCAATCATCTTTACATCCACCTTGGGATGCTCAGGCTGAAAGCCAGGGCCAGAAGCCAGGCTTTGCTGCAAATTTTTGAGCAGGCTGTTGAATTCCAGGCGCTGGTATAATTCCGTCAGGCTCTTTAAGTCAGGGGGGCGGCGTTGATAGTCATCCAGATCATAGGTGAGATCCATATCCCGCACAATCGTGCCCAGCTCTCTGCTGGTGAAGGCCTGCTCCTGGTAACGGGCCAGCAAATCAGCCTGTTTGGCCCGCAGTTCGTCCAGGTGTTCATAAAGATTCTCCAGGCTGTGATACTGCTTTATCAGTTTTATAGCGGTCTTGGGGCCAATCCCCGGCACCCCGGGTATATTGTCAGAGTTATCGCCCATCAGGCCTTTGATCTCAACCAGCTGTTCCGGCTCCACCTCCCATTTTTCCATGACTTTTTGCACATCATAGCGCTCGATATCGGTTATCCCCCTGCGGGTCATCAAGACCGTCACTGAATCCGACACCAGCTGTAAGGTATCGGTGTCTCCGGTGAGAATCACACAGCTGTGGCCCTGCTGGGCAGCTTTGGCGCTTATCGTGCCAATGATGTCGTCAGCTTCATAGCCCTGCATTTCTATATATGGAACATTCAGGGCCTTAAGGGTTTCGCGCAGCAGCTCGAATTGCCCCACCAGTTCAGCGGGGGGTTCTGAGCGGGTAGCTTTATAATCCGCATAAATCTCATTGCGAAAAGTCTCCCGGCTTTTGTCAAAGGCAACTACTATGTGGGTAGGCTGTTCTTCGGCCACCACCCGGTTGAACATGGTTAAAAACCCGTATACCCCATTGGTATAAACGCCCTCCCGGTTATGCAAAAGGGGCAGGGCGTAGAACGCTCTAAACAGCAGGCTGTTGCCATCGATCAGCATGAGTTTGGTCTCTGTCAATAAGTTCACGCTCCAAAACGGTTTTTAATATTATAGCACCTTTGTTTTCGATAATAATAAAGTTTGGGGACAAAGGCATTGACAGGTGGAATGGCCTTTTTTTCAACAAAAAGGCTACCCCACCTGTCAAGTTATCTTTTTAAGTTCTCATTGCCTTGTTCCCTAATCCAGGCGACGCTTGATATCCTGCCACAGGCAGCGAGGGGCTTTTAAGTTATCCAGGGTACGCAGCACAAGGCAGATTTGGTTTAGCTGGGATAGCATATCCTGGCAATCCACACAAGATTCCAGGTGTGATTCCACCACCTGGGTTTCCTCGCGACTGGTCATCTTATCCCGGTAAGCCGACAATAATAGCTGCACTTGTGAGCATCCCACACCATAAGCCCTCCTCGTATGTATGACGAGGATTTCACGGAAAATGTTCCCTGTCCAGTAATTTTCTTCTCAATAATTCCCTGGCCCGGCTGAGCCTGGACTTAATAGTTCCACTGGACACATCCAGCATCTGGGCAATCTCATCGTAGCTAAATTCCATAATATCTTTGAGCAGCAAAACCATGCGATGCTCGGGCTTCAATTGGTTGAGCAAAAACTGTATGTATTCAGCCTGTTCTTTTTGCTCATATAATTCGTCAATAGATATTCCATTATCAAATACGATTGGCTTCATGTCGCTGTGTATACCCGCGACAGGCTGATCCAGGGACTGGGTTTGAATCTGCCGTTTGCGGCGGCGCATCTCATCCAAACAAACATTGGTGGTAACTCGATAAAGCCAGGTGCCAAAGCGAGAAGAGCCTTTAAATGTGCCTAAAGAGCGATAAGCCTTGATAAAAGCCTCCTGGGCCAGATCGTATGCATCTTCTTCATTGCCGCTATATCTATAACAGAGCGTATAGACCCTGTCCTGGTACTTGGCAACCAGTCGCTCAAACCCTTCCTCAACCCCCTGCAGGGCTTGCCTCACCAGTTCAATGTCCTCATCCATATGCTGCTCCTACTACTATATGATTGAAATACTAATTCTCTTAAGATCAATAATACTAATGGTTTTCGTCTTATTTCGCCATTATCCTTTGTGTATCGCCTTCCTTATTATGGTGTTAATAGTGCTTCCAGCCAAACCAGCACAACCTTGCCAGACATGGCTGTGCCCATTAGATAGCAGTAACTAAGAAACAGGCGAGGAGAAACAAAAAGGGGATCTTCCTTTGGAATAAGGTGATTACAGACTGGGTTTTAAAGGGTATTTCTCATCTTTTGATAAGTAAAGCCGGGCTACGGTTTACGGTACTATTATTGATTTTGCGGTTGCGGGATGTCATATCATCAATAAGTCCGGTGTATCTTGACGCTATCTGGTAACCCCCATCCTTGACAAGCCATTCAGGGCCATTTATAATTATTCTTGCCTTGATTATATAAGCCAGAGTGTCGGAATTGGCAGACGAGCGCGACTCAAAATCGTGTGCCTAATAAGCGTGTGGGTTCGAGTCCCACCTCTGGCACCATAGAAAAAATAGAGGGTTTCGGCCCTCTTTTGTTTTGTCTGGATTTTATGTGATATTCCTTTCCGATTAGTTAAATAACGCTGGCTGATTTACAGAATCTTTTGGGTCTGAAGATGGGGCTGTAAATTCCTCCGTGCGGATCCCTTGGTTTTCAAGAAACTCTGCAATTAATCTCCTATGACAATAGGCGCGGTCAGTACAAAAGCATACCAAAGCTATTACTTTCCCTTGCTGAACATGCGTCCATAATCTACGCAAGGCCTGCAATTTAACTTGGGATTGAATCTCCTCATTAAACCGTTTCATGTAATCGGGCCACCATTCCTCTGGTGGTTTATTTTTCCAATTGTTGTTATACTCATTAAACAAACTCCAACTGGGAGCTAATTCAGGCACCCATATTACTCCCGACAGTGTTTTGTCAGACCGGGTAATCTGCCATATCTCATCGCATTTTATTTGGTTTGCGTGGCGAATTGAAGCCGTTATAACATAACCTTTTCCTGTCATAAAATGTACCTTTCATGATCCATAAATCTGCCAATTAGTTACCATTATTATACCCTTTTGCGTTTTTAACGCTGGTAAAAATATATCCAGAAAACTCAGATCACCTGAGCAGAACCAGTGTGGCCTTATCACCTCGTTTTAAGCATGCCCTTGAATCCTCCGGTTACACTCCCCTCAGTCTTCAAAGCGGCACAGGCACTATTTCTATGCTTACCTGGTATGAATCGGTGTCTTTGTCAAATAATAAGACTGACTACTTACGGGAGATACGCATTTATTATGAAATGGTTCCAATGGTTGAACAAAATAGGAATATTCCTTAAAAAGCCTGCTGCTGATAGTGCCAACGCCGCCAATGCGACAGCGCCGGCCTCTACCGGGGCTTTGCCTGATACGCCAGTAAGCCCACAGTTGGATGTCAATGTGAACCTCCTCAAATCCATATTGGGCGAGCAGAACGATCTCATATATCGCCATATGCTTCTGGGGTATAACAAGGCTATCCCAGCCTGTATCATATACATCGATGGTATGGTAGATAACATCATACTGAACGATGATATCATGAAGTCCCTTATGCTTTTAAATACCCATGAATTGGCCCAAGGCAAGACTAATCTACGCGATCTTATTGTGAAATCTGGCCTGCATGCTTCCAATGTGAAAGAATCATCTAACATTAAACAATTGGTGGCCGGCTTATTGTCCGGGGGAGTAATTTTGTTGGTTGAAAGCCTGAATCAGGCTGTTATGGTAGATATCCGTAAATATACGGAACGGGCTCTAGAGGAACCCCCCTCTGAAGTCGTGGTTAGGGGGCCAAGAGAGGGTTTTACCGAAGTCCTGCATACCAATGTGACTATGATTCGACGTCGCATCAAGCATCCTAAATTGCGCTTCCACACCGTGAATATCGGCAGGCTTACAGCTACTGAGGTAGCCCTATTTTATATAGAGGGTATTGCTTCCCCGGATTTGGTCAACGAGGTCAAGCAACGCCTGCAGCGCATTGACATTGACGGCATCATTGATAGCGGATACCTGGAGGAATTTATTGAAGACTATCCATATTCGCCCTTTCCACAGATCCTACATACTGAACGACCTGACCGGGTCGCTGCGTCGCTATTGGAAGGCCAGGTAGCGGTCTTAACCGACGGCAGTCCCTTTGCGCTCATTATGCCTGCTCAATTAGCCTCATTCCTCAATTCGTCTGAGGATAACTATGATCGTTATATACTAACCACCGGGATTCGCCTGCTGCGTTGGATCGCTTTTGCCATCTCCCTATTTTTGCCTTCATTATATATTGCCGTTACCACTTTTCACCAGGAAATGATCCCTACCCGTCTCCTGGTAAGTATATCGGCCTATCGCCAGGGCTTACCGTTTTCCACCTTGATAGAAGCCTTGATGATGGAGTTCATTTTCGAGGTATTGCGGGAAGCCGGGGTACGCCTGCCCCGGGCCATAGGTCAAGCGGTAAGCATTGCCGGAGCCCTGGTCATCGGCCAGTCAGCAGTAACAGCGGGCATTGTATCCCCGCTAATGGTTATCATTGTTGCGGCTACGGGAATCGCCTCCTTTACTATACCTTCGTATAGTCTAGGGATTAGCATCCGCTTACTACGCTTTCCCTTAATGCTTATGGCAGGTACCTTTGGCCTTTTCGGGGTCTCCATAGGATTTATTCTGCTGGTAATCCATACCGTCAACCTACGTTCTTTTGGAGTTCCTTATCTGTCGCCACTATCTCCTCTGCATTTAGGGGATCTCAAGGATATACTGATACGCACCCCGCAATGGAACATGAAAATGCGACCTCGAGAATACGGCATGCGCAATCCTACCCGGATTGCTCCCAACTTGAAACCATCCCCAGAACAAGGTAGTAATACCGGGAGGAGACCGACATGATTAAACGCTCTGTAGTACTGACTTTGCTGCTCTGCGTCAGCCTGTTCGCAAACGGGTGCTGGGATGCGCGCGAGGTTGAAGAACTGGGGATTGTACATGGTATTGGAGTTGAATCTGCTGACAATAATCGAGTCAGGGTAATATTTCAATACATCAATACCTCGGTACAAGGCGGCGCACAACAAAGCGGAGGGTCTACCACAACCTTCCAAAAGCCCTATCGCAATCAGGTGATCGAAGCCGATTCTATTTATGATGCTATCAAGCAACTTCCTAAGGAAACCATAGCCCGAAGGTTTTTTGCCCATACCGAGGTTTTCATTGTGTCCGAAGAGTATGTCCGCAATCGGGGTATAGCTGAAATTTCAGATTATGTCGGTCGTGATCCTCAATTCAGGCCCAATGTTTGGCTGCTGGTGGGACGAGGCAAGGACCTGACAAGCTTGATGGACACCCCGGGTATTATATCACCTATTCCGACACAACGGGTTACTAGTGTATTGGAGCACCACGATTTGGTATCCGCTTATGCGCCCCTTAAACTGGGAGAATTCATCAGATATTTGCAAAGCGGCTCCACCCAGCCCTTCACCGCTATAATTGAATTCTTACCCGGCCCTTCTCGGCCAGCTGAAGCTGGGCACGGCATACTCGCCGGTCAGGTTCCTGAGCCTGCTTATAAGTTAGACCTTAATGGAACCGCTTTATTTAAAAACGGCAAGATGGTGGGATGGCTTGACCAGAAGGAGAGCCGCGGCCTGTTATGGCTGCGGGGTGAGGTAAAACAGGGTGAAATCAGATTTCCCCTGCCTGGTGTCGCAGGCGGGAGTGTAGCAACTGAGATAAATAAGACCAAGACCAAAGTAAAACCCGTGTTAAGAAATGATGAGCTAATTATATTTGTGGAAATCAATGCCCAAACCGTAATACAAGAAGTAACTAGCAGCTTTCCCGTGGATAAAGAAATAAAAAAACTTGAGGATGCTCAGAATCAAGCAGTAGTCAGAGAGGTTCAATCAGTCCTGGACAAAGCCCAAAAGCAACTACAGGTGGATGCTTTTGGTTTTGGCGAGGCCGTTCACCGCGAATACCCTCGACAATGGCAGCAGATGAAATCGGATTGGGACGAAATTTTCCCGGGCATCCAAGTACAGCTTGAGGTTAAAACCAAAATTGTTGGTACTAATCTGACATCCCGTCCGGTAGACGTCGGATCCGACTAATAAAGCCTGCCAAGGAGGATTGGCAATTGATCTATGTTTACATAATATTGCTGGTAATAATAGCCTTATTTGAGATACTTATCCTCGCTGATCAGAAAAACTGGAGGGAACTCATGGTGGCAGCCCTCATTTTCCTGATATCCCTGGTATATGGCCTGGCCTTGGCGCAGGATTGGCAATTGCCTACCTTAAAAGAAGGGGTGGAGTTGATTTTCGCCCCCGTTACTCACTACCTGGAAAGCATATTCGACTAACTTACGGGAGGAAAGGTTCTTGAATGATAGCGGCACATACAAAATCGGCGCTTACACTATAGTGGCTATACTAATAACCTTCATAGGAACTACCACGGTTCTATTTACACCCTTAACAACCGTTGAGATAGCCAGACAGGATGCTTGGATTGCGCCTTTTACCTCATTTCTACCGGCTTTAGCTGTTATTATTATATCTTGCTGGCTGGGGAGCATGTTTCCAGAAAAAGGCTTTATAGAATACCTTCCTTTGATCATGGGTAAATTTCCGGGTAAATTGATTGGGTTAATCTATGTACTTTTTTTTCTCTGGTTTACGGTAACCGTTTTAGCCGAAGCTCTAGCCTGGCTATTTGGAATCGGCATCTTCCGTGAGACCCCATGGTTAGCGGTAGAAATGTTATTAATAGTAGCCACTACCTACGCGGTAGCCTCCGGAATTGAATGTATCAGCCGCAGCATATGGGGCATCTGCTGGATTATCACGTTGGTCTTTTTCGCAGCAGCCGTTTTTATGGCAGTACCCATGGTAAAACTGTCCACCTTGTTGCCGATCGGAGAAACCGGCCTGAATACCATCCTGAAAAGCGCCAATTTATCCCATGCTTTCAAGGGAGAAATGTTATATTTGGTAATTCTATTTCCCTATGTTCGTAGCCGCAAGGATGCCCTGGTGGGCGGGATTATTGCCTTAATCTTGCTCACGATTTTTATCTCTTTAACCATAATACTGTGCATTTCTATAATGGGTATAGAAACCACCTCCAGAAGCTATTTTTCGATATTTTCTTTGGGCGATTATTTAGAGACCACCGGTATTAAAATCATTCTAGCCACCACTTGGATTATGATTTTCTGGGGTAAAGTGACCCTGGGGCAGTTTGCCGTTACCACGGGTTTATCTCAATTATGCGGATTTAAAACCACCCGGGCTTTAATCCTGCCAGTTGCGATGTTGCTCTTGATTCTGACCCTAGCATTTTATCCCAGCGCTTCTGAACTTTTTAGACATGTTAATGACACCTTTCCAGGTTTAGCATTTTTCATGGAGTATCTCATCCCTGGCCTGTTGCTCCTGATTGCTGTAATCCGGAAGAAAATGGGCCAGCTTGGGTGACAGTTGGGGGTGACAGTTGGGGACGGTCCGAGACCACTGAAAAAGTCCGAATAAAAAATAAAAAGCATACCCTCCTATAGTATAATTAAGTCAGCCAAAAACACATTACACTTGGGAGGGAATGCTTTTTATGTTAGTTGAAAACACCTTTAAACAAAGTAGCTTCTACTACGCATTATACCAGATGATACCCGATAATCACATTCTAAAACAGATAAATGCTGCCATTGATCTTAGCTTTGTTAATGAACTGTTAGCAGACCGGTATTGCAGGCATTTTGGCAGACCCGCCAAAGAACCCGAAATGATGTTAAGGATACAGAT
>Ga0209537_1003305_pt1 | contig 14925 bp, 12 predicted proteins | sample BioPla4DNA1_FD_187698 | JGI IMG/M metagenome (GOLD analysis project Ga0209537, IMG submission 187698) | Biogas fermentation microbial communities from Germany - Plant 4 DNA1 (SPAdes) (version 2) | ecosystem: Engineered > Bioreactor > Anaerobic > Digestate | place: Bielefeld, North...
TGTAGGGATAGAATCTCTTCATTTTAATATCATAATCAGAATCAGCTTTTTCAATTACTTCATTAACCTCCTAAAATTCCTCTATATAATCTCCTCATCTGTAGACTTTTATTAATCTAATGATATCATTTGAGATTTTACACTTCAATAAAGCTTAGCTACTTACTAAATTCTAAAAAAAGCCAAGATGGCTTTGGCCTTTTATTGCATAAATTTTATATTATTACAAAAAATAATTAAACCCGAAGATTATGGAAGGAGGTAAAAAATTGAAAAAGAGATTTGCTATCACCACTTTAGCCTTAGTATTGGTTTTTCTATCTATATTAATGTTTTACGAACCCCATTCCTTGAAAGAAGCAACTAGCAGATATAACTACTTTGCTCCCAGAGTCCTCTATTGGGGGACTCAAGGCCAGGATGTAAAAAATGTTCAGTGGCAGTTGGTTAAATGGAAATATCTAATTGGAAAGGTAGACGGCATATATGGCCCAGAAACCTATAGGGCAGTAAGGAGGTTTCAAGCTAAAAATGGCTTAAGAGTAGACGGAATAGTAGGACCAGAAACTGCAGCAGCCTTAGGGATAACCCTATCCAGCACCCCAGTTTCAGCCCAAGGAGTCAACAGGCAAGGGGATGAATACCTTTTAGCAAGGTGTATCCATGGGGAGGCTAGGGGAGAGCCCTATGTAGGAAAGGTTGCAGTAGGAGCAGTAGTTTTAAATAGGGTAAGGGACCCAAGATTTCCCAATACCATTGCAGGGGTAATCTACCAACCCTTAGCTTTTACAGCAGTAGCTGATGGGCAGATTAACTTAACTCCAGACAAGGATTCCATAAGGGCTGCTAGGGATGCTCTAAATGGTTGGGACCCTACCTATGGTTGTTTGTATTACTGGAACCCAGCTACAGCTACCAGCAAATGGATATGGTCTAGGAGGGTAACATTAAAGATCGGTAAACACTGGTTTGGAATATAGGAGGTGATAGGGTGGAAAGAAGGAGATGGTGGATAGCACCAAGTATATTGGGAATAGCCCTAATCCTTGCCTTAGCTTGGGGCTATAATGAATATAGAACTAAAAATGAACTGGGAGTAGCTTTGGAAAATAACTACCAGAGGCTCTTCTTCGATGTAAAAAAACATATTGAGAATGTACAGGTAAACTTATCTAAGGCCATGTTAGCCAATTCAAGAGATCAAAACATACTACTATTATCCCAGATAATGAATGAGGCCTATTTTGCCCAAGATAAACTAGCCCAAATGCCCATAACTCATGCAGAAACGGCGGCAACGGAGAAATTTTTAAATCAGGCAGCTGACTATAGCTACCATTTAATCCAGACTCATTTGGCTGGAAAGCCTATAACCAATGAACAGATGGCAGCCCTAGCCAATCTTCAACAGAATTCCTCTGCCTTTAATGAGGAATTGAGTAAACTTCAATCGGAATTGGCAGATAAGGATTTCCTATTTACAGCTCTAAACGCTAAACAGAATAAGAAAATACGAGAAGCTAACCAGAAGATATTCCAGACTACCCTAGTAAATATCGAGAAGAACATGGCCCAAACCCCAGAATTGATATATGATGGCCCCTTCTCAGACCAAACGCTCAATAAAAAACCAAAGGGGTTAGATAACAAGGATGTATCCCTAGAGGAAGCTAGAAGAAAGGCAAGGGAATTCTTTGGGGCTAATAGGGTTGAAGAGGTGGAATCCTTCGAGGAAGGGGAACATGCATCAGAAATGAGAATACCTTCCTATACCTTCAACCTCTATCCAAAGAATACATCAAGGGAGTTAGCAGTCTACATGGGAGTATCTAAAAAGGGTGGCCATGTACTCTGGATGGCCAATCCAAGACCCATAAACGCCAATAAGATAAGCATAGAAGAAGCCCAAAGAAGAGCTTTAAGATACCTAGAGGAAAAGGGCTTTGAAGATATGGAACCCAACTATTACCTAAAGTATGATGGTGGGGTATTGTTCAACTTTGTAAACACCGAAGATGATGTAACCATCTATCCAGACCTAGTAAAGGTAAAGGTAGCTCTGGATAATGGTGAAATAGTAGGCTTTGATGCCTCTGCTTATTATATGAATCATCATGATAGGGATATTGATGAACCAGAATTGACCCTTGAACAAGCAAGGGAAAGGATAAAGACCGACTTCGAAATCAACTCCTCAAGACTAGCAATAATTCCCAAAGGCAAAAACGAAATACTCTGCTATGAGTTCAAAGGAAAATACAGAGGAGCTGACTATATAGTATATATAAACGCTTCTACGGGTCATGAGGAAGAGATACTCCAGTTGATCCATAATGAAAATGGTACATTAACCTTCTAAAAAAAGATTGTAAAAACCCCCTAATACTAATAGAATATAGTAGAAGGGGGTTTTTTTATGGATGAAAGACCAATTGGAGTATTCGATTCAGGAATTGGCGGATTAACAGTATTAAAGGAGATAATGGAACTTTTACCCGGCGAAGACATTGTATACTTCGGAGACACAGCTAGAATTCCCTATGGAACCCGTTCCAAGGAAACGGTTATAAAGTATTTTTTCCAATCGGTAAAATTTTTACTTACAAAGGACATAAAGGCTATAGTAATAGCTTGTAATACTGCTTCGGCTTTAGCCATGGAAGAAGCCCAAGAGGCCTTTGAAATCCCCATGTTAGGTGTAATTGAACCAGGAGCTAAGGCTGCAGTTTCAGCAACTAAGAATTCCATAATCGGGGTTATAGGCACAGAAGGAACCATAAACAGTCAGGCCTATCAAAGGAAAATACGAAAGCTACTGCCTTCAGCTGAGATAGTAGGAATTCCTTGTCCTCTCTTTGTTCCTATAGTGGAAGAAGGATGGGAAAGTACAGATGTGGCCTATCTTACAGCAAAAAAATATCTATTGGAATTAAAGGAGCACAATATAGATTCCTTGGTTTTAGGCTGCACCCATTACCCAGCCCTTCGCTACACCATCAATAAGGTACTGGGAGATGGCGTAACCTTAGTTAACCCTGCCTATGAAACGGCTAGGGCAGCTAGAATCATGTTAAAGGAAAGGAACCTATTATCCAATAAAGTAGAAGGTGGAAAGTGTGAATTCTATGTAAGCGATGATCCTGAGAAGTTTAAAAGGTCAGGAGGCAATATGCTGAGAAAGGAAATTGCTTCCGTACAAAAGGTGAATATTGAAAACCTATAGGCACTTAAAGTGCCTATTAATTGGCCTTTGGTGCCCAAAATTCAGCAAAAAGGGGGTCTTTATGAAGGACTTATTTTTTAAAGAAAATATTTTTGAAATTTTAGACTATATTGAAGAAGGAATCCATATCATCGACAAGGATGGAAGGATAGTCTACCAGAACCTATTCGGCCAAAAGATAGATGGAATAGACAGGGAAAAGGCCATAGGCCGGCATCTATTAGAAGTCTATCCATCCCTAACCCATGAAACTTCCACCCTCTTAACGGTTATAAGGACTGGAAAGCCTATACTTAAGAATGAACAGACCTTTATAAACTACAAGGGGGAAAAGATCACCACCATCAATTCCTCCATCCCCATAAAGGTCAAGGGTAAGATATTGGGGGCCTTGGAGATATCCAAGGATATAACCCAGGTTAGGGAAATGTCTGAAAAGATAGTGGATCTGCAATCTAGGCTCTATAATAATGGTAGGATAAGGAAAGAGGATGAAGAAACGGCTGAATACACCTTCCTAGACATTATAGGTCAAAACAAGGAGATATTAGGACTTAAACAGATGGCCTTAAAGGCTGCCCATACCAACGCCCCAGTCCTAATATATGGGGATACAGGGACCGGAAAGGAATTATTCGTCCATGCCATACATAATGCCAGCAATAGGAGGAACAAGCCCTTTATAACCCAAAACTGCTCTGCCCTACCTGCAAATCTACTGGAAGGAATCCTCTTTGGAACTGTAAAGGGAGGTTTTACCGGTGCAGAAGATAGGGATGGCCTATTCAAATTAGCCCATGGAGGCACACTTTTCCTAGATGAAATAAACTCCATGCCTTTAGAATTACAGCCCAAGCTATTAAGGGTTTTACAGGATGGAAGCTTTAGGCCAGTAGGGGGAGTTAAAACCATCAATGTAGATGTAAGGGTAATTACTGCCACCAACATACCTCCAGAAGAAGCGGTAAAACAGAAACATTTAAGGAAGGACCTTTTTTATAGATTAAATGTAATAAGGCTTGATATTCCTCCCTTAAGCAAGCGAAAGGATGATATTCCCTTACTTACCCAACACTTCATTCAAAAGATGAATAAGAAATTAGGCAAGAAGGTAAAGGGAGTTTCTAAGGAAGTAATGGATATATTCATGTCCAGCCCTTGGGAAGGTAATGTAAGGGAGTTGGAAAATCTAATTGAAGGGATTATGAGCATACACGATATGGACATAATAGAGGTAGAGCACCTTCCCAGCAAATTTAAAAAGACCCAGACAGAAGAAAACTTATCTTTAAAGGATACCCTAGAAAAAATAGAGAGGGAATTGATAGAAGATGCCTTGGAAAAGGCAGAATATAATATCAGCTATACAGCCCAATTATTAAACATTCCTCGACAAACTCTCCAATACAAAATATCCAAATATAATCTAAAATAAGATGAATAAGTTCCCTAAATGGTGCCAAGCATCTTTAGGGAGTTTTTTTGCCCAAAATTGGGCAGAAAAAAACAGCTTTTTTCATATCCTACCATTAAAAACCTTCAAATTAAGCCCCTCCAATCCTTGAAAAATATGGCATAAATTTTGCATTAATAATCAGGTGGAGTAAATTTTGTTAGGAGGGATTTTATGAAGAAAGGTTGTCCTTACGGTACCCATAGGGTAATAGAACCAAAGGGAGTTTTACCCCAGCCAGCACTAAAAATTGATAACGATATGGAGATCTATGATAATGAAATATTAATCGATGTACAGACCCTAAATATAGACTCAGCAAGCTTTACTCAAATAAAGGAGCAGGCTAAGGGAGATATAGAGGAAATAAAGAAGATTATGAAGGGAATAGTTGAAGAAAGGGGCAAGCATCAGAATCCAGTTACCGGTTCTGGTGGTATGCTGATTGGAACCGTAGAAAAGATTGGACCAGCCTTAGAAGGTAAAACCGACCTAAAGGTAGGAGACAAAATAGCAACCCTAGTTTCCCTATCCTTAACGCCACTTAGAATAGACGAATTCTTAGAAATAAGGCCAGATGTAGACCAAGTAGACATCAAAGGAAAGGCTATATTATTTGAATCTGGCATATATGCAGTATTACCTGATGACCTTCCAGAGAACTTGGCACTTTCTGTGCTAGATGTAGCGGGAGCACCAGCTCAAACTGCTAAACTGGTTAAACCAGGGGATACGGTAGTGGTAATTGGCGGAACTGGAAAGTCTGGCATGCTATGCCTATATGAAGCCAAGAAGAGGGCTGGAGTAACTGGAAAGGTAATCTGCATTGGTTCCAGAGACGAAACCATAGCCAGGGTTAAAAAGGCAAACCTTGCTGATGTATACATAAAAGCAAACGCTACCAATGCGGTAGAAATACTTGAAAAGGTAAAAGAAGCCACCAATGGAGAGATGGCAGACCTAGTAATCAATACAGTAAACATTCCAAACACCGAAATGTCCAGCATACTAATCACAAAAGACGGAGGCACAGTATACTTCTTCAGCATGGCCACCAGCTTCACCAAAGCAGCCTTAGGAGCAGAAGGGGTAGGAAAGGACATAAACATGCTTATAGGAAACGGCTACACCAAAGATCACGCAGCCATATCACTAGAACTGATGAGAGAATCCAAAGAATTAAGAGAGATTTTCGAAGAGTTATACGCTTAGACAATTGATAGCTAGGCGACCTTGGGTTGGGACAAGAGGTCAGACCTCTTGTCCTAGAAAGGGCTAAGCATTTTGTCATTTAATTGTGAATGGTGCATTGAATAAAAAGGGGTGAATTTATATTATGAGATCCTATAAGGATATTGAATTATGGAAAGATGTTACTGAAGAGGAATGGAATGATTGGCGTTGGCAGGTTAGAAATAGGATTACAGATGTTAAGACCTTAAAGAAGATAATCAACATAACCGAAAAAGAGGAAGAGGAAATTGGAAGAGTATTGGGGAAATTTAGAATGGGCATTACACCCTACTATGCGTCCCTAATGGATCCAGACGATCCAAATTGTCCTATTAGAAAGCAGGCGGTACCAACCATTATGGAAACCCATGCCAGCATGGCGGATTTAGAAGACCCATTGGCAGAAGACGAAGATTCTCCCGTACCAGGATTAACCCACAGGTATCCAGATAGGGTATTGTTTTTAATAACCGACCAATGCTCTATGTACTGCAGACACTGTACTAGGAGAAGGTTTGCGGGACAAAAGGATTCAGGAGCTCCAAAGGATAGAATCGACAGATGCATAGAATATATTAGGAATACGCCCCAAGTTAGAGACGTACTATTATCAGGGGGAGACGCCCTATTGGTATCCGACGATAAGCTAGAATATATTATAAGTGAATTGAGAAAAATCCCCCATGTAGAGATAATAAGAATTGGTACAAGAACTCCCGTTGTAATGCCTATGAGGATTACCGATGATCTTGTAAACATGCTTAAAAAATACCATCCAATATGGCTAAATACCCACTTCAACCATCCAAAGGAAGTAACGGAAGCATCCATTTTAGCAGCCAATAAGATGGCAGATGCAGGTATCCCATTGGGAAACCAATCCGTATTATTAAGGGGAATTAACGACTGCCCACATATAATGAAGGAATTGGTCCATAAATTGGTCAAGATGAGAATAAGACCATATTATATCTACCAATGCGACCTATCCATGGGAATCGAGCACTTTAGGACCAAGGTATCCAGGGGTATAGAAATAATAGAAGCCTTAAGGGGACATACATCTGGCTATGCAGTACCAACCTTCGTAGTAGACGCCCCAGGGGGAGGAGGAAAGACTCCAGTTATGCCACAATACGTCATAAGCCAATCGCCAACCAAGATAGTATTAAGAAACTACGAGGGAGTAATTACCACCTACACAGAACCCCAATATATAGAAGAAGACTGCAACTGTCCAGTATGTAGAGGAGAAGGGGAAGACCACACCACAGGAGTAGCAGACCTCCTACAAGGCTCAGAAGTAAAATTCATGCAACCATCCAACCTAGAAAGGAAGCTGAGAACAAGATAAATCAATTGAAGGAAGGAGTTCTAACAATTGCTATTAAAACACATACAAAACAAATACAAAATAATATCCATAGTAGGAATGGCTAAGAATAGTGGTAAGACTGTGGCTTTGAACCATTTGATCCAGGAATCCCTAGATGAAGGGATTAGGTTAGGAATTATTTCTACTGGCCGGGATGGGGAATCCTTAGATTTAGTTACCGAGACGGAAAAGCCTAAGATATATGTAGAAGAAGGGGTTTTAATTGCCACCACTACTGAATTACTACCTTTAAGCGATGCTACAGTAGAAATTATAGATATAACTGACTATACAACTCCCTTGGGGGAGATTCTTATTGGTAGGATAAAGGATAGCGGATATATTCAGATATCCGGGCCTCAGACTGTTTCTGAAATAAGGGAGATGGCCAATTTTATGGTATCTTTGGGGGCAGAACTGGTGGTCATAGATGGTGCCATAGACAGAAAATCCTCAGCTGCCCCTTCCATAACCGATGCCACCATCCTTTCCACCGGAGCAGTACTAAGTAGGGATATCAATAGAGTAATAGAGGAGACCCTACACATAGTCAATCTATTCAGCCTTTCTCCTGTGGATTCTAAGGATAGGCCTCTATTAGAAAGGGCCTTTGCAAAAGGGGAAATTGGCATAGTAGATGAGGATTTAAACTTCCATCCCCTTGGAATCAAGACTGCCCTAAACTGTGGGCATATAATAGGGGAGCATTTAAGGGAGGATTCAAAGTACATATTGATTCCCGGTTCCCTAGTAAAAAGCACCATGGAGGGCATTATGGAAGCAGGTAGCAGGTATAAAAGGGTGGCCTTGGTTGTGGCAGATGGGACCAAAATATTCATAGAACCCAAGGACTGGCTGAGGTTTACCAAGTATGGCCTAAAGGTCAGGGTAATGAATCCAATCAAGCTAGTGGCCATAACCTTAAATCCCTATGCACCCCAGGGCTATTATTTTGACCCAAGGGAACTCTTAGAGAAGATGAGGTATTATATAAAGGATATTCCAGTAGTAGACTTAGTGCTAGGGAGTGAATGAGATGGAGTTTTTAGACCAGCTAACCAAAGAATCCATAGATTTTCAATATGTATTGAATAGGCTCAATACCAAAACCCCTTATGGTAAAATCTACAAGGATAAGATGAGACCATATCTAAGGGGAGAGGAAGAAAAGCTGACAGAGGAATTAAAGAAGGTAGAAAGCCTTACCAATCATGCTAAGGATTCAAAGTTTATGGAAAAGATAAACCATATATTCCACAGGATAAAGGATATAAGAACTTCCATAAACAGGGCTAGGGAGGGAGGAACTCTTTTAGAGGTAGAGCTGTTCGAAATAAAGAACTTCCTCTTTTTAATTAGGGAACTAAAAGAACTGTTGACTTCCAGTCAGTTACCCTCATGGGAGGATACAAGAATAGAGCCAATAGAAAGCTTAGAAAGGCTTTTAGACCCAGAATCTACTGGCATATCAACCTTCTACATATACGATGCCTATTCAGATGAATTGAAAAAGATAAGAGAGGAAAAAAGGGAAGTAGAAGGGGAGATAAAAAGAGAAAGAAGGGCCTTAAGGGAGAGAATCCAAGGGGAATTAGGGATTAAATTGAATCCCGATGGTTCCATAATCATCCCAAAAGATAGGGTGGAATTAATAAGGAAAATGGAAGACCATCCCCATTTAAACTATCTGTCGGAAAGCTATATAAATGTTAAATACTCCCTAAAGCCAACGGATAATATGAATCTACTGGAAAGGAAAATATTAATCCTAAAGGATAAAGAGGAAAAAGAGGAGACTAAAATAAGGCAATCCCTATCCAAGGAGATAGGAAAAAAAAGCAAGGACTTATATAATAATATAGCAAGTATTGGCAAATTAGACTTCCTGCTGGCCAAGGCCAGCTTTGGAGTTGAAATAGATGGGGTTAGACCCCATGTAGTAGAAGAACATCTTATAAGCATAGTAGAAGGCAGACATATAAAGGTAGAGGAAAGCCTAAAAAAGGTGGGATTAGAATACACTCCCATATCCATAGAGCTTAAAGAAGGGGTAAGCTGTATTACAGGAGCCAATATGGGGGGAAAAACCGTAAGCCTAAAGTTGGTAGGCTTATTAACCACTATGGCCCAGCATGGTCTGTTGGTTCCAGCTAAGAAGATGGTTCTAGGATTAAACAATTTTATAAAAGCCTCCATAGGGGATATCCAATCGACGGAAAAGGGCTTAAGTACCTTTGGAGGAGAAATCAAACTAATCCAAGAGGCCATAGAACTTTCGGATAAGAAGGGGCTTATCCTAATAGACGAACTAGCCAGTGGAACCAATCCAGAAGAAGGCTATGCCTTATCAAAGGCCATAGTAGAATACCTATTAGAAAAGGAATCCATAACCTTACTAACTACCCATTATGACAATATCGGAAATATGGATGGGGTAGTTCACCTGCAGGTAATAGGCCTATCCCATATGGAATTAGAAGAGTTAAAAAAACAACTAGAAGATATTTCAAAAGGGGAATTGGAATTTATAAATAGATTGATGGACTATCGCCTTAGAAGGGTAGACAAAACAAAGGCCGTCCCCAAGGACGCCTTAAACATAGCCAGAATCATGGGTTTAAATCCAGAAATAATAGATATAGCAGAAAAAAACCTTGAACACAAAATCTAACCCCGCGCCCCAGCCTGCCATCTCCAAGATGACAGGCTGGCTAAAACCGGCGCAAGTAGTCATCCTGAACATCAAGAAATCCCAAGACCCAAAGCTTAAAGCAAAAAAGACCCTAGCGCTAGACCCGATAATTGTGAACTGTAAATCGTGAATTGTGAATTGTGCATTGAAAAAAGGGGGGTTGATAAAATTGAGTAAATTAAACTTAGATCAAAACTTAATCAACAGTTCAAGAAAGGCAGCTAAAAAGATTGCTGATGATGTACAGGAATTTATAGATGAGCATACTACCACTTCCACAGAAAGGGCCATTGCCCGCTTATTAGGGATAGATGGTGTGGATGAAATAGGCAAACCCTTACCCAATGTGCTCATAGATAACGTAAAGGAAGGGGGAGGGTTGGAAAGGGGAATAGCCTACTGGCTGGGAAATGCCATTGTTCAAACTGGCGATAGCCCTCAGGAGATAGCAGAAAAGGTAGCCAGAGGAGAACTGGATATCATCCGCCTACCAGCGGCTAAGGAGGAGAAAATCCAGGCTACCATATTTGAGTTAGCCCAAGAAGGGGTAGAAAGGATAAAAGCCAACAGAAAGAAAAGGGAAGAACTCATATCCACCCTAGGGGAGGGAAATAAACCCTATCTATACGTAATAGTGGCAACAGGCAATATCTATGAGGATATTGAACAGGCTAAATCGGCAGCAAGACAGGGAGCCGATATAATAGCCGTTATTAGAACCACAGGCCAAAGCTTGTTGGACTACGTTCCCTATGGAGCAACTACCGAAGGCTTTGGTGGAACCTATGCTACCCAAGAAAATTTCAGGCTTATGAGAAGGGCCCTAGATGAGGTAGCCGAAGAGGTAGGCCGTTACATAAGACTTTGCAATTACTGTTCTGGATTATGTATGCCAGAAATAGCCGCCATGGGCGCCTTGGAAAGATTGGATGTAATGTTAAACGATGCCCTATATGGAATCCTCTTTAGGGATATCAACATGCAAAGAACCCTCATAGACCAATATTTCTCCAGAGTTGTCAATGGCTTTGCTGGAATAATAATAAATACTGGAGAGGACAACTATCTTACCACCGATGATGCAGTAGAAGCAGCCCATACAGTCCTAGCCTCCCAGTTCATAAACGAGCAGTTTGCCTTAAAAGCTGGCATTCCAGAAGAACAGATGGGCTTAGGCCATGCTTTCGAGATGGATCCCGATTTGGAAAATGGCTTCTTATACGAATTAGCCCAAGCTCAGATGGCCAGGGAGATATTCCCCAAGGCACCGCTAAAATACATGCCGCCAACCAAGTATATGACAGGCAATATCTTTAAGGGTCATATACAAAATGCCCTATTCAATTTGGTATCCATCATGACCGGCCAGGGAATCCAGCTACTTGGAATGCTGACTGAAGCCATCCATACTCCTCACCTGCAGGATAGGTACCTAGCCATAGAAAACGCTAAGTATATCTTCAACAACGCCAAGGACTTAGGCAATGAAATCAGCTTTAAAGAGGGAGGAATAATCCAAACTAGGGCCCAGAAGGTACTTAAAGATGCAGAAAAACTATTAAACCAAATAGCCGAAATGGGCTTATTTGCAACCATAGAACAGGGTAAATTTGGAGGAGTAAAAAGGCAAAGGACTGGCGGTAAAGGATTAGACGGAGTAGCCAAAAAGGATTCAGGATACTTCAATCCCTTTATCCAACTGATGATGGGAGGTGGAAGGCAATGATAGACTTAACTAGAGTTAAACCCTATGGAGACACCTTAAACGACGGCATGGTACAGCTAAGCTTCACCCTACCCGTCCCCTATGGAGACGAAGCCAAGGAAGCAGCCAGGCAGTTGGCAATGAAGATGGGTTTAGAAGAGCCTTCCGTAGTATATGCTAAGGACTTGGTAGGCTTTACCTACTTTATCCTATATGGAAGACTAATCCATACGGTAGACTATACCAAGATAGAAGTGCCTAAGGTAGATGTAGATGTGATGAGCAAGGAAGAAGTGGAAGAGTTTATCAAGGACAATATCAAAAGGGATATAGTAGTAGTTGGAGCCTGTACTGGAACCGATGCCCATACCGTTGGCATAGATGCCATTATGAACATGAAAGGTTATGCAGGCCACTTCGGATTGGAAAGGTATGAGGGGATAGAAGCCTATAACCTAGGCAGCCAAGTCCCCAATGAGGATTTGGTAGCTAAGGCCATAGAATTGAATGCCGATGCCATACTGGTATCCCAGGTAGTAACCCAGAAGGATGTCCACATACCAAACCTAACCCAATTAGTAGAGCTATTGGAGGCAGAAGGAATCAGGGATAGGGTAATCCTAATCTGTGGTGGACCAAGAATTTCCCATGAATTAGCCAAGGAATTGGGCTATGATGCAGGCTTTGGCCCAGGCACCTTTGCAGAACATGTAGCGAGTTTCATAGTAACGGAAATGGTAAAGAGGAATATGGTTTAAACAAGCAACCTATTATTGGGTTGCTTGTTTCAGTTTGTAGACAAAATAAATAGATACCTTCTACTCGATTTTCTTTAGTTTAGTTTCAAATAAAATAAATTAGCAGGCATTAACAAATTGTCAAATATTTGTAATGAATATTAAGTTTAGTTGAAAAAATAACCAGAATATAGTACAATAGACCTATACCTACTAGGACTTATGAACTAAAAAAGGGGGGTTAATATGTTGGAAGCTTTAATACATAGTAAGAAGGAGTGGCTAAAGAACCAATCTAATACTACCAAGTACATGATAGGAAGCAAGCAGAAGAAACTGTTAAGTCTACTGGATTACGATGTTTGCATAAGCTTTTTATTCAACTCTAATAAGAACATGGCCCTTGTGGAAGGAATAGTTGGACGTAAGAGAGAATACTGTAAAAAGAAAATCCCCAATACCATATTCTTAAATAGGAGCCAATACTCTCCCATCAGGGAGTTGATGGATAAAAGGAGCATAATAGAAAACTATTCTCAAGCCAGCCTTCCACTCCTATTAGAAGGCTTCCGTTCTGAGGTCTATATTCCCTTATTTTCCTGTAATGATATCTCTAAATTACTTTCATTGCGATTTGTTAAATGGGTACAACTAACGGATGCAGTCAATATGGTAGTGTTTCTACTTGGGATATTGGAAAGTAAGGTTTCCCATTTTTCCACCCATGGATATAATGTGGCTGGTTGGTGTAGGGAAATTGGAATGGAAGTAGGATTATCCAAAGGGGAATTAAAGGAATTAACCCTGGCAGCCCTACTACACGATGTGGGAAAGCTTATGGTGGATCCCAAAATATTCCTAATATAGTTAAATACCATCATGAAAGGTATGACGGCAAAGGATATCCCTACGGCTTAAAAGGGGATGAAGTGCCCTTTAAGAGCTATAACTTTGGTCCCTATAAATATTTCGACTTACACTATACCAACATTCCAGACAGTAAAAGGGATGCCATATACAGGCAGCTGTTTAAAAAGCAAATCCAACTAAGAAAAGCCATATCCGAATATAAGCTTGTATAAAAAAGGCCTTAAGCATTTAACTGCTCAAGGCCTTTTTAAAACCATTCTTCAAAACTTCCAAAAAGACTACAAAAAAGTTTGAATAACTTTATTTTTGAGGTGCAGGGTAAGGCTTATTGACTCCTTTCATATGCCTTTATGATACTGGGTATCAATATTAATTGGATTATAATGCCAGGCAAGGCCGTAATGGTAATCCCCCTTATATAGATTCCTATAGGTGGGAAGGGTAGGGAGAAAAAGCTGCCCAAAATAACTACCATTAAAGCTGCGACAATTCTTCCTATTAACATGCTGCATATTAAGGAGGGCAAAAGGGTCATTTTAACCCTCCTATACAGGAGGCCTGAAACAATTCCATAGACGGCTAACTCCACTAACATCACCCACAGGATGGGTATGGCTGGCATCCCTGAAAGCATGTGGTTAAGAAGAGGAGATAAAATCCCCACAATAAGTCCAAAAGAAGAACCCAATAAGAGTCCAGAAATAAGTACTGGTATGTGCATGGGAAGAAAGACTGCTCCATTAATGCCGCTTAGATGGAAGACCAAAGGAAGCACTATACCTATGGCTACTAAAACGGCAGCCGTTACCAAATCCCTAGTTTTGAATCGCATACTTCATCCCCTTTCTTTATAATATAGTTATGTGTTCATACATTATACAATTTTTTTATGACTTTTCCAACAAATTATCCATATCTTACTTATTAACTTGCAAGATAAGTCATATTAGTGTAAATTAGTATTATATGAAAATTAGGACATCAGTAGGAGGAAGAAAAATGATCTTTGCAATATTATTGATATTGAAGCTGCTACCTTTTATGAATATAACCAATGTAGAACACAACAGAATGATTATATTTTCCATAAGCGCTCTCATAATCCTTTTCATATTTAGCTTAATCCACTTTACCAATCTTAAGAGAAAAAGGATTATTGGATTTATCATATATGGCATAATATCTCTCATTATGTTTGTGGATGTAATGTATTTTAGCTACTTCAATTGTTTCCCATCTGTAAGGATGATAAAGCAGTTCCATCAACTAGGGGCTGTTACCGATAGTATTAGAATGTTATTAAGCTTTAAGAATTTATTATTTATTTTGGACTTGCCCCTACTCATAATACTTTTTAGAAAAAGGCCAAGCATTTTTGAAGGCAGATCCTATAACGGCTATATCAGGTTTTTTATACCTGCTGGTATAGCCTTAACCCTTATATTGACCTTATCCATTGTAGACGCTAAGGGTTTGATGGTACCCGTAAAAAATCAAGAACCCTTTACCTATCATATTATGGACATTAAAGAGGTCTTTTCTGAAGATGCCGGAATAGCAGAGGGCATTCATGAGGCAGAGGAAGCAGGAAGGCTCCTTACCCAGGAGGACTTGCAAGAGCTATTAGAAAGGACTCA
>Ga0209537_1003306_pt1 | contig 14922 bp, 12 predicted proteins | sample BioPla4DNA1_FD_187698 | JGI IMG/M metagenome (GOLD analysis project Ga0209537, IMG submission 187698) | Biogas fermentation microbial communities from Germany - Plant 4 DNA1 (SPAdes) (version 2) | ecosystem: Engineered > Bioreactor > Anaerobic > Digestate | place: Bielefeld, North...
GTTTGCTAATATTGTTGTTATTGCTGCTGTTAATGTTGTCTTTCCATGGTCTACGTGACCAATTGTTCCAATGTTAACATGGGGTTTTGTTCTTTCAAATTTTGCCTTTGACATCGTGTTTCCTCCTCGCAATCTAATTATATTCTATGTAACATTTGTGATTTGCAAGCAATCACAAATGTTATAAATTATTATACTACTTATTTCCTACGATTTGCTCCTGAATGCTCTTTGGAACTTCTTCATAGTGATCGAATTCCATGCTATAAACACCTCTACCCTGTGTTCTGGATCTAAGTGCTGTAGCATATCCGAACATTTCTGCTAGTGGTACGAAGGCTCTTATAACTTGAGCACCTGCTCTTGCGTCCATACCTTCTATTCTACCTCTTCTAGAGTTAACGTCACCTATAACGTCTCCCATATATTCTTCAGGCACTGTAATTTCAACCTTCATTACAGGCTCAAGCAATACTGGGTCTGCCTTAGCCATAGCATTCTTGAATGCCATAGAACCAGCAATCTTAAATGCCATTTCTGATGAGTCAACATCATGGTAGGATCCATCGAATAACTTAACTCTGAAGTTAATAACAGGATATCCACCAACGGTACCGCTTTCTGCAGCTTCTCTTATTCCGTTATCGATAGCAGGTATATATTCCTTTGGAATTACACCACCAACGATAGCATTTTCAAATTCATAGTCGCCTTCAAATGGAGTCATTTCTATCCAGCAGTGACCGTATTGTCCTCTACCACCAGACTGTCTTACATACTTACCTTCAGCCTTAACAGCTTTTCTGATAGTTTCCTTGTAAGCAACCTGTGGTGCACCAACGTTACATTCTACTTTGAATTCTCTCTGTAGTCTATCAACGATTATGTCAAGGTGAAGCTCACCCATACCAGCTATAATTGTCTGACCAGTTTCTTGGTTTGTATAAGTTCTGAAAGTTGGGTCTTCTTCTGCAAGTTTTGCAAGAGCTATACCCATCTTTTCTTGGCCAGCCTTTGTCTTTGGCTCGATAGCAACGTTGATAACTGGTTCTGGGAACTCCATTTTTTCAAGAACGATTGGATTATTTTCATCGCATAGAGTGTCTCCAGTAGTTGTATCCTTAAGACCGATAACAGCTCCGATATCTCCAGCTAATAATTCATCTATTTCCTGTCTATGGTTAGCATGCATTCTAACAAGTCTACCGATTCTTTCTTTCTTTCCCTTAGTAGAGTTGAATACATAAGTACCACTCTTCATAGTACCGGAGTAGATTCTTGTAAATGCTAACTTACCGATAAATGGATCTGTTGCTATCTTAAATGCTAATGCTGATAATGGAGCATCATCTGCAGTTTCTCTTGTATCCTCTTCTCCAGTTTCAGGATTGTGTCCCTTAACAGCTGGAATATCTACTGGTGATGGAAGATATTCTACAACTGCATCTATCATTGGCTGAACACCTTTGTTTTTGTAGGATGAACCACAAACAACAGGTACGATTTCGTTGTTTATTACACCCTTTCTTAAAGCAGCACGAATCTCTTCTTCAGTGATTTCTTCACCTTCAAGATACTTCATCATAAGCTCTTCATCGACTTCAGCTACTGCTTCGATCATAGCATTTCTGTATTCTTCAACCTTATCTACCATGTCAGCAGGAATTTCAGCTGATTCAGCTACCTTTCCTAAATCATCAGTATAAATTATAGCTTCTTTCTTTATTAGGTCTACAATACCTACAAAATCACTTTCAGCACCTATAGGAAGCTGTATTGGCACTGCATTACAGTGCAATCTATCTCTAAGTGTATTTATACACATATAGAAATCTGCGCCAGTAGCATCCATTTTATTTACATAAACTACTCTAGGTACTTGATATTTATCTGCCTGTCTCCAAACAGTTTCAGTCTGAGGCTCAACACCGCTCTTAGCATCTAAAACAGTTACTGCACCATCTAATACTCTAAGAGATCTTTCTACCTCCACTGTGAAATCTACGTGTCCAGGTGTGTCTATAATATTAATGCAATGACCCTTCCATTCGCAAGTAGTTGCAGCAGAAGTAATAGTTATACCTCTTTCTTGCTCTTGAGCCATCCAGTCCATGGTTGCATCACCTTCGTGCGTTTCACCAAGCTTGTGGGTCTTTCCAGCATAGAATAATATACGTTCAGTTGTTGTGGTCTTACCGGCGTCTATATGAGCCATAATACCTATATTTCTAAACTTTTCTAATGGATATTGTCTAGCCACTATTTCTCCTCCTCTCGATTAGCTTTTAAATTACGCAAAACTGTTTTGGCTTTGCCAAAACAGTTTTAGGATTAATATCTATAATGAGCAAACGCCTTATTAGCCTCAGCCATTTTATGAGTGTCTTCCTTCTTCTTAACAGCTGCACCAGTGTTATTGGCTGCGTCCATAAGTTCATTAGCTAATCTTTCTCTCATGTACTTTTCGCCTCTATTTCTAGCAGCAGTTAAGATCCATCTGATTCCAAGAGTCTGTCTTCTTTCTGGTCTTACTTCCATTGGAACCTGATAAGTAGCTCCACCTATTCTTCTAGCTTTAACTTCAAGTAAAGGCATAACATTGTTCATAGCTTCTTCAAACACTTCAAGTGGATCTTTTCCTGTCTTTTGAGCTACGATATCAAATGCACCATAAGCTATCTTTTGAGCTACCCCTCTTTTTCCGTCTTCCATTATATTGTTAATTAGCTTAGTAACAACCTTACTGTTATATAATGGATCAGGTAATACGTCTCTTTTTGCTACATGACCTTTTCTTGGCACTTTTCTTCCCTCCTTAACAATTAGAATTTAAGTTCATCGGTACTCGACGAAAACTCGCCGCAAAGTGCTCTGTACTCCACCAATTGATATATAAACAATCTATATAAATGCTGAAGACATAGCACTATTAATTCAATAAACTATTTTTTCTTAGGCTTCTTAGCCCCGTACTTAGATCTTCCTTGCATTCTGTTAGCCACTCCAGCAGAGTCTAAAGCTCCTCTAATAATGTGGTATCTAACACCAGGAAGGTCCTTTACTCTTCCACCTCTTATAAGAACAACGCTGTGCTCTTGAAGATTGTGTCCTACTCCTGGGATATAAGCAGTAACTTCATATCCATTTGTTAATCTAACTCTTGCGATTTTTCTTAAAGCTGAGTTAGGCTTCTTAGGAGTTGCAGTTTTAACTACAGTACAAACACCTCTTCTTTGAGGGCATTCCTTAAGAGCTGGAGAAGCTGACTTGTAAACAACTGTCTGTCTGCCCTTTCTTACTAGCTGGTTAATTGTTGGCATACTTTCACCTCCTTATATTAGGTTTATCAATCTATTTAAATTAGTTGATAGCAAGATTAATCCTTTAATATTAGCGCCACTGCAGCACCAACATCTATACCACAAAGTCTACCTAGTTCCTTCATAGTATTTACATAAATGATTTCTACCTTTAATTCTTCTGCTAATTTTATTAGAGGGTTAATCAGATGCTCATCACTGTCCTTAGCAACATATAATGTTTTACCAAAGCCATTTCTGAGAGACTTACCAGTCTGTTTGATACCAATAACCTTCTTGCCAGAAAGTCTTTCAACCATCTAACTTCCTCCCCCATAACTTAGCTTGTAGTGAGATAAGGGAATTTATCTCACTACAAGAAAAAGTTTAAATATAATTTACAAAATCACAAATTGTATTGTATCATTTATAAACCTACATGTCAATGCATTAAAATTTACGCTTCAATGGTATTTACTGTCTCTTCAGTTTCAGCTTTAGCTTCAGTATTTAGTTTAACAGATCTATACTTCATCATACCAGTACCTGCTGGTATAAGCTTACCGATAATTACATTTTCCTTTAATCCAACTAATGGATCTATCTTACCTTTAATTGCAGCATCAGTAAGTACTCTAGTAGTTTCCTGGAATGAAGCAGCTGACAAGAATGAATCTGTAGCAAGGGCTGCCTTGGTTATACCTAATAGTGTTTGTTCACACTTAGCAGGTACTCCTCCACTTTCGATAACCCTTCTATTTTCTTCTTCGAAGTCAAATACATCTATCATAACTCCAGGTAGAAGATCTGTATCGCCTGGATCTATTACCTTAACCTTTCTAGTCATCTGTCTTATAACAACTTCTAAGTGCTTATCATTAATATCAACACCTTGAAGTCTATATACCTTCTGAACCTCGGAAAGAAGATAATTTCTAACTCCATCTATACCCTTTATTCTCAAGATATCATGTGGGTTAACGGAACCTTCTGTAATTTCATCTCCCGCTGATACTACATCACCGTTATTAACCTTCAATCTTGAACCAAATGGTATATCGTAGCTTACTTCTTCCCCTGTTTCGCTAGTAATAACTACTGTTCTCTTCTTCTTAGTTTCTTCAATTCTTACTGTTCCAGATATCTCTGTTACAATAGCCAATCCTTTTGGTTTTCTTGCTTCAAACAATTCCTCAACTCTTGGAAGACCTTGAGTTATATCTGCTCCAGCAACACCACCAGTATGGAAGGTTCTCATTGTAAGCTGAGTACCAGGCTCACCGATACTTTGAGCAGCTACTATACCAACAGCTTCACCTATATTAATCTTTTGTGCTGTACCCATGTTCATACCATAGCACTTAGCACAAACGCCAATCTTAGCCTTACAGGTGAAGACAGATCTTATTTTAACCTTTTTAACGCCAGCTTTTTCTATTTTTTCAGCGATTGTAGCATCCATATATTCATCCTTATTAACCAAGATTTCTCCGGTTGTAGGATCCTTTACTTCCTCAGCTGAATATCTTCCAGTTAATCTTTCAAATAAGGTTTCAACCACTTCGATGCCTTCCTTAATCTCAGATACATAGAAGCCATCTTCAGAACCACAATCCTCGTATCTAACTATTACATCCTGGCTAACGTCAACCAATCTTCTAGTTAGATATCCAGAGTCAGCAGTTTTTAATGCTGTATCAGCGTTACCCTTTCTAGCACCGTGAGTAGAAATGAAGTATTCCAATACGTTCAAACCTTCTCTAAAGGATGCCTTAATTGGTAATTCAATAATCTTACCAGATGGATTAGCCATTAATCCTCTCATACCAGCTAATTGTTTTATCTGGCTCTTGGAACCTCTAGCACCTGAATCCGCCATCATGAATATTGGATTAAATTTATCCATACCATTCATTAATGCATCTGCTACTTCTTCTGTAGTTTTAGTCCATTTATCAATTACTCTTTCATATCTTTCTTCTTCGGAAATAAAGCCTCTCTTATAGAGCTTTTCAATCTTATCTACAGTAGCTTCTGCCTCTTCAAGCAATTCCTTTTTTTCTTTTGGAACTATCATATCTGATGCTGCTACTGTTATAGCTCCGATACTAGAGTAATGATATCCCTTAGCTTTAATTTTATCTAGCATTATGGATGTTTCTGTAGGACCATATTTCATATAGCATTTGTCAATAATCTTTCCAAGACTCTTTTTAGTGACTAAGAAGTCCACCTCTAAAAGGTGAAGATTTTCAGGTTTGCTTCTGTCTACAAAACCTAAATCCTGAGGAATAGATTCATTGAATATGATTTTTCCTACAGTAGTTTCTATAATTCCAGATTTCTCTACACCATCCACTAGCTTTCTCATCTTTACCTTTATTTTGGCGTGTATATCAATCTCACCTAATTGGTAAGCCATAATAGCTTCTTCTGGGGATGAGAACCATCTGCCTTCTCCCTTGCCACCTTCTCTATCCATTGTTAGATAGTAAGAACCAAGAACCATATCTTGGGTAGGTACGCACACAGGCTTTCCATCTGATGGCTTTAGGATATTTCCAGCAGCTAGCATCAAGAATCTTGCTTCTGCTTGTGCTTCCACAGATAGTGGAACGTGTACCGCCATTTGGTCACCATCAAAGTCCGCATTATAGGCTGTACATACCAAAGGATGAAGCTTTATAGCTCTGCCTTCAACTAGCACAGGCTGGAAGGCCTGTATTCCTAATCTATGTAGAGTAGGAGCACGGTTTAATAGCACTGGATGATCTTGAATAACCTCTTCTAATACATCCCATACCTGAGGCATTACTCTTTCAACCATTCGCTTTGCACTTTTTATATTATGTGCCACTCCACCTTCTACAAGCTTTTTCATTACAAATGGCTTGAATAGCTCTAGAGCCATTTCCTTTGGTAAACCACATTGATACATTTTTAATTCTGGGCCTACAACTATAACAGAACGTCCAGAGTAGTCAACACGCTTACCAAGAAGATTTTGTCTAAATCTTCCTTGCTTACCCTTTAGCATATCAGAAAGAGACTTTAATGGTCTATTTCCTGGGCCTGTTACAGGTCTACCTCTTCTTCCGTTATCAATTAAAGCATCTACTGCCTCTTGAAGCATTCTCTTTTCATTTCTAACAATAATGTCTGGTGCTCCAAGATCTAATAGCTTCTTTAATCTGTTATTTCTATTGATAACTCTTCTGTATAGGTCATTTAAATCGGATGTAGCGAATCTTCCACCATCTAACTGAACCATAGGTCTTAAATCTGGTGGAATAACAGGAATTACATCCACTACCATCCACTCTGGTCTATTACCAGATTTTCTAAAGGACTCTACAACTTCGAGTCTTCTTATTATTCTAACCTTTTTTTGACCACTGCTATTCTTTAATTCTTCTTTTAGGCTTCTGCCTAATTCTTCTAAGTCAATTTCTTGTAGAAGAGTCTTTATAGCTTCAGCGCCCATACCAGCAACAAAGCTATCTTCTCCATACTTATCTATAGCTTCCCTATACTCCTTTTCATTAAGAAGCTGCTTTTTTAGCAAAGGAGTATCCTTAGGATCTAAAACAACATAGGAAGCAAAGTATAGAACCTTTTCCAAGGATCTAGGAGACATATCTAGAATTAAACCCATTCTAGATGGTATGCCCTTAAAATACCATATGTGAGATACAGGGGCAGCAAGTTCAATATGCCCCATTCTCTCTCTTCTAACCTTTGCCTTAGTAACTTCAACTCCGCATCGGTCACAAACTATACCTTTGTATCTAACTCTCTTATACTTTCCACAATGACATTCCCAATCTTTAATAGGCCCGAAAATCCTTTCACAGAAAAGACCATCTCTTTCAGGCTTCAATGTCCTGTAGTTTATTGTCTCAGGCTTCTTAACCTCACCTCTTGACCACTCTCTTATCTGTTCTGGAGACGCCAATCCTATTTGAATAGCGTCAAAATTATTCAATTCAAACAAGGGTTTTTCCTCCCTTCATTAATTAGTGTTCATCGCCAAAATCATCTAATTCCAGTTCATTCTGGAAATCATCTAAAGGTAGTTCTTCAAAATCTATATCTATATCCTCATCAATATCCTCTTCGCCGTCCTTGTAATCATCTAATGGTGCTGGAGCAACTAAATCTTCAGTACCTTCCATATTAACTTCTAAATCCTCAACCTCATCATCGGTTGATTCTCTAATTATCATTTCCTCATTAGATTCATCAAGAACCTTAACATTTAAGCAAAGAGCCTGTAATTCCTTAATTAATACCTTAAAGGACTCTGGTACACCTGGTTCAGGTATATTTTCTCCTCTTACTATGGCTTCGTAAGTTTTTACTCTACCAACAACGTCGTCAGATTTTACTGTCAATATTTCCTGTAGAGTATGGGCAGCACCATATGCTTCCAATGCCCAAACTTCCATTTCTCCGAATCTCTGTCCTCCAAATTGAGCCTTACCACCTAATGGCTGTTGAGTAACTAGAGAGTAAGGTCCTGTAGATCTAGCATGTATCTTATCGTCAACAAGGTGGGCAAGCTTTAAGATATACATATAACCTACGGTAACTCTATTATCGAAAGGCTCTCCTGTTCTTCCATCATAAAGAATAGTCTTACCATCAGTGTCGTAGCCTGCCTTTTGTAAGCATTCTTCTATGTCGCTTTCTGTAGCTCCATCAAATACTGGAGTAGCTACATGCCAGCCTAATTTGCTAGCAGCCCATCCCAAGTGAACCTCTAATACCTGACCAATGTTCATACGAGAAGGTACGCCTAATGGATTTAGACATATTTGAAGTGGTCTTCCATCTGGTAGGAATGGCATATCTTCTTCAGGTAACACTCTAGATACAACACCCTTGTTACCGTGTCTACCAGCCATTTTATCTCCAACAGATATTTTTCTCTTTTGAGCTATATAACATCTAACAAGCTCATTAACTCCAGGAGGAAGCTCATCGCCATTTTCCCTAGTGAACACTTTTACGTCTACGATAATTCCAGCTTCTCCGTGTGGTACTCTTAGAGATGTATCTCTTACTTCTCTAGCCTTCTCACCAAATATAGCTCTTAGCAATCTCTCTTCTGCAGTAAGCTCTGTTTCTCCCTTTGGAGTAACCTTACCTACAAGTATATCTCCAGATCTTACCTCGGCACCAATTCTTATGATACCTCTTTCATCTATATCCTTTAAAGCATCCTCTCCAACATTAGGAATATCACGAGTTATCTCTTCTGGTCCAAGCTTAGTGTCTCTAGATTCAGCCTCATATTCTTCAATATGAATAGAAGTGAATACGTCATCTCTAACTAGCTCTTCAGAAATAAGCATAGCATCTTCGTAGTTATAACCTTCCCAAGTTATAAATCCTATTCTTATATTTTTACCTAATGCTATTTCTCCTAAATCAGTAGATGGACCATCTGCTAGTATTGCACCTGCTTCTACTCTCTCTCCCTTATTAACAATAGGTCTCTGATTTATGCAGGTTCCCTGGTTAGATCTCTTAAACTTAAGCAATTTATATACATCTATACCACCATCAGAATCTCTCTTAACTCTGATTTCGTTAGAGCTTACATAAACAACTTCTCCGCTGTTCTTAGCTTTTGGCAGAACACCAGAATCATAGGCAGCCTTATATTCGATACCGGTTCCTACGATTGGTGCCTCAGGCTTTAGCAATGGTACAGCCTGACGCTGCATGTTAGATCCCATCAAAGCACGGCTAGCATCATCATTTTCAAGGAATGGTATCATCGCTGTTGCAACGGATACCAATTGTCTAGGAGATACGTCCATCAGTTCCACTTCTTCTCTTGGAACAACGATAACATCTTCCCTAATTCTAACAGTAACCCTCTTGTCAAGGAATCTTCCGTCTTCTCCGATAGGTTCATTAGACTGAGCTATATAATACTGATCTTCTTCATCAGCAGTAAAATATTTAATCTCATCAGTAATTATTCCTGTTTTCTTATCTACTATTCTATAAGGAGTTTCTATAAATCCATATTCATTAACTCTAGCGTAAGTAGCTAATGAGTTAATTAATCCAATGTTTGGACCTTCAGGTGTTTCTATTGGACACATTCTTCCATAATGAGAATGGTGAACGTCTCTTACTTCAAAGCCTGCTCTTTCTCTAGATAAACCACCTGGTCCTAGAGCTGATAATCTTCTCTTATTTGTTAACTCAGACAGTGGATTTGTTTGATCCATAAATTGTGACAACTGGGAGCTTCCAAAGAACTCTTTTATGGCAGCAGCCACTGGCCTAATATTTATTAAGGCTTGAGGAGTTATACCTTCTTGGTCCTGAATAGTCATTCTCTCCTTAACTACTCTCTCCATTCTGGACAGACCAATTCTAAATTGATTTTGAAGCAATTCTCCCACAGATCTAATTCTTCTATTTCCAAGATGATCTATATCATCAACGTCACCAATACCATAGGTTAATCCAAGCTCATAACTAATTGTGGAGTAAATATCATCTCTTATAATGTGCTTAGGAATTAATCTATGGATATTTTTCTTAATTTCTACCTTTATTGTAGCTTCATCATCGGAGCTGTTAAGGATCTCCTTTAGGGTAGGATAATGAACATATTCTCTTATATTTAAATCACTGATATCAAAGGGAACAACACTATGTATATCAACAAAATTATTACCAATTACATTTATTACTTTATCATCAACTAGTATTTGTACAGAGTTAATGCCTGAATTTTGAACTTTTACAGCAACTTCTCTATCAATTTTTTCACCCTTTTGTACTAGCACTTCACCAGTTTCAGGATGAACTATATCTGTTGCTGCAATCTGATTAGTAATTCTTAAACTTAATGCTAATTTTTTATTGAACTTATAACGTCCAACTCTAGAAAGATCATATCTCTTAGCATCAAAAAATAAGGAATCAATTAAAGCTACGGCACTATCCACAGTTGGAGGCTCACCAGGTCTTAACCTTTTATATACTTCTAATAAAGCCTCTTCTTTAGTCTTTGTATTATCCTTTTCTATTGTAGCCTTAAGTCTTTCTTCTTCGCCAAAAAAGTCTAATATTTCTTGGTCACTTCCTATACCCATAGCTCTAGCTAAAATGGTAATAGGTAATTTTCTGGTCTTGTCAATTCTAACATAGACAACATCATTGGAATCAGTTTCATATTCCAACCAAGCACCTCTATTTGGTATAACGGTTGAACCAAATAGCTTTTTACCAGTTTTATCTCTAGAAACGCTGTAATAAACACCTGGTGATCTTACCAGCTGGCTTACAATAACACGTTCCGCACCATTGATTATGAATGTTCCTTGCTCAGTCATGAGAGGGAAATCACCCATAAAGACTTCTTGTTCCTTAAGTTCGCCGGTTTCTTTGTTGTATAGCCTTACCTTTACCTTAAGTGGAGCTGCATAAGTCGCATCTCTTTCTTTACATTCTTCCACTGAGTACTTGATATTATCCATATCAAGCTTATAGCCTACAAACTCAAGAACCAGATTCCCTGTGTAATCCGTAATAGGATTGACATCGTCAAAGACCTCTTGAAGGCCTTCATCTAGAAACCACTTGTATGAATCTAGCTGAACTTCAATAAGATTCGGCATGTCTGTAACCTCTTTTACTCTGCCGAAGCTCATCCTTGTTCTTTTTCCTACTTGGACAGGATGTACCATTAGCTATCACCCCTTGTAAATACTTATAAAAAATATACTATCCCTTAGAAGTACTCTAACGGATTGCATATTAACTCAATAATTTAGTATAACCTAATAAAAGGATTTTCATTCAACTTACAATAAAGACAAAAAATACATGGGCTTTATGTAAATTCATGCATTTAATTATGTTATCATAACCAATTACTACTGTCAATATGAAAATTAAAAAAGGCACTTGAAAAAGTGCCTTTTCTATTAACTACTTTAATTCTACAGTAGCACCAACTTCAGCAAGCTTAGCTTTCATAGCTTCAGCTTCATCCTTTGATACGCCTTCTTTTAATGTCTTAGGAGCTCCTTCAACTAATTCCTTAGCATCCTTTAATCCTAAGCCAGTTAATTCTCTAACAACCTTTATAACCTTGATCTTTTCAGCACCAGCGTTAGCTAATACTACATCGAACTCAGTCTTTTCTTCTGTTGGAGCTGCAGCTGCTGCTGCGCCACCTGCTACTGCAACTGGAGCTGCTGCGCTTACTCCAAATTCTTCTTCACATGCTTTTACTAATTCATTTAATTCTAATACGCTCATTTCTTTTATAGCTTGAATGATCTCTTCTCTTGTCATTATTAGACACCTCCAAATTTTCTATTATTTTATGCGTTTTCTTTCTGATCTCTAATTGCACTTAATACATAAGCCAATTTTGATAATGGAGCCTTGAAGCTTCCAAGTAATTTTGCAATAAGTACTTCTCTTGATGGTATAGCTGCAATAGCCTTAATCATATTAGCATCGTAAATTTGCTTTTCTACGATACCAGCCTTAAGCTCTAATTTCTTATGATCCTTTGCGAAATCATTTAAAACTCTTGCTGCTGCAGTTGCATCATCATAGCTGAAAGCTATGGATACTGGTCCTTCAAGATATTGAACTATTCCGTCTAGGCCTAGTTCCTTAGCAGCTAATGTTGTCATTGTATTCTTATATACCTTGTATTCAACACCAGCTTCTCTTAATTTTCTTCTTAATGCTGTATCTTCTTCTACAGTTAAACCTTGATAGCTAGCAAGTACAACACCTTGTGCCTTTTCTAACTTTTCTTTTATTTCCGCAACCTTTGCTTCCTTTATAGCTCTATTCTTATTTGTCACTGTGTGTCCACCTCCTTACGCTTCTCACAGTTCTTTACATAAATAATAAAGTCTCCCGCAGACGCAGAGAGACCCAACAATCGTAATGTATCGGAACCCTCGGTAGGTTGGAACCCGTTACGCCAAATGGCACCTACTGTCTACGGTTTGTTACCTTATTCAATTAACCTATGCCATTTTATCAAACAACATAGATCTTGTCAATACTATTCAAGAACCTTAACTGGATTAATTTTAATTCCAGGTCCCATAGTGCTTGATACAACTACGGACTTGATGTATTGACCCTTTGCAGCAGCTGGCTTTGCCTTGATAATAGCTTCCATAAGGCTATGGAAGTTATCAACTAGCTTTTCTCCACCGAAAGACTTCTTTCCAATTGGAACGTGTACTATAGCAGTTTTGTCTACTCTATATTCCACTTTACCAGCTTTGATTTCTTCAATAGCTTTCTTTACATCAAATGTAACAGTACCGGATTTTGGGTTTGGCATTAAGCCCTTAGGTCCAAGTACTCTACCTAATCTACCAACAACACCCATCATATCTGGAGTTGCTACTACTACATCGAAATCAAACCAGTTTTCCTTTTGAATCTTATCAACTAAGTCTTCTGCACCAACAAAATCTGCTCCTGCAGCTTCTGCTTCTTTAGCCTTTTCACCCTTAGCGAAAACTAAAACCTTAACAGTTTTACCTGTTCCGTGTGGAAGCACTACTGCTCCTCTAACCTGCTGATCTGCATGTCTTGGATCTACACCTAATCTAACAGCTAATTCTATAGTTTCATCGAATTTAGCCTTAGCAGTTTTAACCGCAAGTTCCATTGCTTCAGCAGGAGAATATAACATATTTTTGTCTACAAGCTTAGCGCTTTCAATATAATTCTTTCCCATATTCTATCCTCCTTGTGGTAATAACGGTTTTTACCTCCCACTTAAATTGAGAGATTAATAGGTATAGGTCATAACCTATCTTATTCTTCTACAGTTATGCCCATACTTCTAGCTGTTCCAGCAATCATGCTCATAGCAGCTTCTAATGATGCTGCATTTAAATCAGGCATCTTCAATTCTGCAATTTCCTTTAATTGAGCCTTTGTAACTTTAGCAACCTTAGTTTTATTAGGTGCTGCAGAACCACTTTCAATTCCTGCGGCCTTCTTTAATAAAACTGCAGCTGGTGGTGTCTTTAGTATGAAACTAAAGGATCTGTCCTGATAAACAGTAATTACAACAGGGATTATTAATCCTGCTTGATTAGCTGTTTTTGCATTAAATTCCTTACAGAATCCCATAATATTAACACCATGCTGACCAAGGGCTGGACCTACTGGTGGTGCTGGAGTTGCTTTTCCTGCAGGAAGTTGAAGTTTTATCATTCCTGTAACTTTCTTAGCCATGTGTTTACACCTCCTAAAATGTGGTTTAGCGGGATATTTCCCTCCCACTTATATAAAACCAGGCATAGCCTAGGTTTATAAACATTAATCTAATTTTTCAATTTGGTTAAAATCCAACTCTACTGGAGTTTCTCTACCAAACATGTCAACCAGTCCTTTTGCTTTATGCTTATCTGGATGTACTTCCTGAATAACTGCCATAAAGTTTTCCAGTGGACCAGATACGATTCTTACAGTTTCCCCAATTTCTAAGTCAATATCTACAGGCTTTTCAACTATACCCATAGCTTGAACTTCTTCATCAGTTAGGGGAACTGGTTTGGATCCCGGACCAACAAAGCCGGTAACTCCTCTAGTATTTCTAACAACATACCAAGAATCGTCATTCATAACCATTTTAACTAAGACATACCCCGGGAATATCTTCTTTTGAGTAACCTTTTTCTTGCCATCTTTTTCTTCTACAACTTCTTCCACTGGCACCTGTACGTCATGGATCAAGTCATGTAAATTTCTATTTTCTATAGTTTTGTCAAGATTAGCCTTTACCTTATTTTCATAGCCGGAGTATGTATGGACAACATACCATCTAGTTTTTTCACTCATACCCTTAGGAGCAGTCTAACTACTCCCGCCTCCTTTTTCTTACTTTATTCCAAGTATTAAATTAAAAAGATATTGAAAACCTGTATCTATAAGTACTAAATAAACTAAATAGATTGCACATATAGCAAACACTGTTATAGAAGCTTTCTTTATATCTTTTTTAGTTGGCCATGTTATTCTCTTTAATTCTGCCTTAAAACCTCTAAATGTACTTGCGATTGAGGCCAATCCTTTTTTTGAATTTTTATTTTTCACTTTTACATCCACAGCCATTAAATCCACATCCTTAAAAATTATAAGAGATTTTATAAGATAAGACTATTTTGTCTCTTTATGAGTTGTATGCTTGTGGCAAAATTTACAGTACTTTCTCATTTCCAATCTGTCAGGGTTATTCTTCTTATTCTTCATGGAATTATAATTTCTTTGCTTGCATTCAGTGCAGGCCAATGTAATCTTCACTCTCATTATCTACACCTCCGTTTTCTCAAAGTCTTTCGGTGCCTTCTTTGGACATTTACTAAAATAATCTATCATAAAACATATTTATATGTCAATGTCTATACCTTCAAAAGGACCAGGTCCTGAAACCCAGTCCTATTAAATATTAGGCAACACAGGTAATATATTATTACTCGATTATCTTAGTAACAACTCCTGAACCAACTGTTCTTCCGCCTTCTCTGATAGCGAATCTTAATCCTTCATTCATTGCTACTTCTGTGATTAGTTCAACATTCATGTCGATGTGGTCTCC
>Ga0209537_1003308_pt1 | contig 14913 bp, 12 predicted proteins | sample BioPla4DNA1_FD_187698 | JGI IMG/M metagenome (GOLD analysis project Ga0209537, IMG submission 187698) | Biogas fermentation microbial communities from Germany - Plant 4 DNA1 (SPAdes) (version 2) | ecosystem: Engineered > Bioreactor > Anaerobic > Digestate | place: Bielefeld, North...
GTTTGCTAATACTGTTGTTATTGCTGCTGTTAATGTTGTCTTACCATGGTCTACGTGACCAATTGTTCCAATGTTAACATGGGGTTTGCTTCTTTCAAATTTTGCCTTTGACATTACGTTTCCTCCTCACAATCTATTTATTATTCTATGTAACATTTGTGTTTAATGGACAATCACAAATGTTATTAATATTATACTATTTATTTCCTACGATTTGTTCCTGAACGCTCTTTGGAACTTCTTCATAGTGATCAAATTCCATGCTATAAACACCTCTACCCTGTGTTCTAGATCTAAGTGCTGTAGCATATCCGAACATTTCTGCTAATGGCACGAAAGCTCTTATAACTTGAGCACCTGCTCTTGAGTCCATACCTTCTATTCTACCTCTTCTTGAGTTAACGTCACCTATAACGTCTCCCATATATTCTTCTGGTACAGTAATTTCTACTTTCATTATAGGTTCAAGTAATACTGGGTCTGCCTTAGCCATAGCATTCTTAAATGCCATAGAACCAGCAATCTTAAATGCCATTTCTGATGAGTCAACATCATGGTATGATCCATCAAATAGCTTAACTTTGAAATTAATAACAGGATATCCTGCAACAGTACCGCTTTCTGCAGCTTCTCTTATTCCGTTATCAATAGCTGGGATATATTCCTTTGGAATTACTCCACCTACGATAGCATTTTCAAATTCATATTCACCATCATGTGGTGTCATCTCTATCCAGCAGTGACCGTATTGTCCTCTACCACCAGACTGTCTTACATATTTACCTTCAGCTTTAACAGGCTTTCTGATTGTTTCCTTGTAAGCAACCTGTGGAGCACCAACATTACATTCAACTTTAAATTCTCTTTGTAGTCTATCTACAATGATATCAAGGTGAAGCTCACCCATACCAGCGATAATTGTCTGACCAGTTTCCTGGTTAGTATAAGTTCTGAAAGTTGGGTCTTCTTCTGCAAGTTTTGCAAGAGCTATACCCATCTTTTCTTGACCAGCCTTTGTCTTTGGCTCGATAGCAACATTGATAACTGGTTCTGGGAATTCCATTTTTTCAAGTACGATTGGATTATTTTCATCGCAAAGAGTATCTCCAGTAGTTGTATCTTTAAGACCAATAACTGCTCCGATATCTCCTGCTAATAATTCATCTATTTCCTGTCTATGGTTAGCATGCATTCTAACAAGTCTACCAATTCTTTCTTTCTTTCCCTTAGTAGAGTTGAATACATAAGTACCGCTTTTCATTGCACCGGAATAAATTCTTGTAAATGCTAATCTTCCAATGAATGGATCTGTAGCAATCTTAAATGCTAATGCTGACAATGGAGCATTATCATCAGTTTCTCTTGAATCTTCTTCTCCAGTTTCAGGATTGTGTCCCTTAACAGCTGGAATATCTACTGGTGATGGAAGATAATCCACAACTGTATCTATCATTGGCTGAACACCTTTGTTTTTATAAGATGAACCGCAAACAACAGGTACGATTTCGTTGTTGATTACGCCCTTTCTTAAAGCAGTTTTTATCTCTTCTTCAGTGATTTCTTCACCTTCAAGATACTTCATCATAAGCTCTTCATCTAATTCAGCTACAGCTTCTATCATAGCATTTCTGTATTCTTCAACCTTATCTACCATATCTGCAGGAATCTCTGTTGATTCTGCAACTTTTCCTAAATCGTCAGTATATATTATAGCCTCTTTCTTAATTAAGTCTATAATTCCTTTGAAATCACTTTCTGCACCTATTGGAAGTTGAATTGGCACTGCATTACAGTGTAATCTATCCCTAAGTGTATTTATGCACATATAGAAATCTGCGCCAGTAGCATCCATTTTGTTTACATAAACTACTCTTGGTACTTGATATTTATCTGCCTGTCTCCAAACAGTTTCAGTCTGAGGCTCAACACCACTCTTAGCATCCAAAACGGTTACTGCACCATCTAATACTCTAAGAGATCTTTCTACCTCCACTGTGAAATCTACGTGCCCAGGTGTGTCTATGATATTTATGCAATGGCCCTTCCATTCACAAGTAGTTGCGGCAGATGTAATTGTTATACCTCTCTCCTGCTCTTGAGCCATCCAGTCCATGGTAGCAGCACCTTCGTGCGTTTCACCAATCTTATGAGTTTTTCCAGTATAGAATAATATACGTTCAGTTGTTGTGGTCTTACCGGCATCGATATGTGCCATAATACCAATGTTTCTAAACTTCTCTAATGGATATTGTCTAGCCACTATTTCTCCTCCTCTCGATTAACTTTTAAATTACGGAAAACTGTTTTGGCTTTGCCAAAACAGTTTTGATATTAGTATCTATAATGAGCAAATGCTTTATTAGCCTCAGCCATTTTATGTGTGTCTTCTTTCTTCTTAACAGCTGCTCCTGTATTATTGGCTGCGTCCATAAGTTCATTAGCTAATTTTTCTCTCATATACTTTTCGCCTCTATTTCTCGCAGCAGTTAGGATCCATCTGATTCCAAGAGTCTGTCTTCTTTCTGGTCTAACTTCTATTGGAACCTGATAAGTAGCTCCACCTATTCTTCTAGCTTTAACTTCAAGTAATGGCATTACGTTATTCATAGCTTCTTCAAATACTTCTAGAGGATCTTTTCCAGTCTTTTCAGCTATGATATCAAATGCGCCATAGGCTATCTTCTGAGCCACTCCTCTTTTTCCGTCTTCCATTATATTGTTAATAAGCTTAGTAACAACCTTGCTGTTATATAATGGATCAGGTAATACGTCTCTCTTTGCAACATGACCTTTTCTTGGCACTTTTCTTCCCTCCTTAACATTTAGAATTTAAGTTCATCGGTACTCGACGAAATTTCGCCGTAAAGTGCTCTGTACTCCACCAATTGATATATCAAAATCTATATAAATGCTGAAGACATAGCACTATTAATTCAATAAACTATTTTTTCTTAGGCTTCTTAGCCCCGTATTTGGATCTACCTTGCATTCTGTTAGCCACTCCAGCAGAGTCTAAAGCTCCTCTAATAATGTGGTATCTAACACCAGGAAGGTCCTTAACTCTTCCACCTCTTATAAGAACAACGCTGTGTTCCTGAAGATTGTGTCCTACTCCAGGGATATAAGCAGTAACTTCATATCCGTTAGTTAATCTAACTCTTGCAATTTTTCTTAAAGCTGAGTTAGGCTTCTTTGGAGTCGCTGTCTTAACAACAGTACAAACACCTCTTCTTTGAGGGCATTCTTTAAGGGCTGGAGAAGCTGATTTGTAAACAACTGTCTGTCTACCCTTTCTTACTAGCTGGTTAATTGTTGGCATAATTTCACCTCCTTATATTGTGTTTATCAATCTATTTAAATTAGTTGATATCAATTATTAAATTAATCCTTTAATATTAGTGCTACAGCAGCACCAACATCTATACCACAAAGTCTACCTAATTCCTTCATAGTATTTACATAAATAATTTCTACCTTTAATTCTTCTGCTAATTGAATTAGAGGACTTATCAGATGCTCATCACTGTCCTTAGCAACATATAATGTTTTACCAAAGCCATTTCTGAGAGACTTACCAGTCTGTTTGATACCAATAACCTTCTTTCCAGAAAGTCTTTCAACCATCTAACTTCCTCCCCCATACTTAACTTGTAGTGAGATAAATAAATTTATCTCACTACAATGAAAAGTCTAAATATAATTTACAAAATCACAAATTGTATTGTATCATTTAAAATCTTACATGTCAATGAATTTAAATTCAGGCTTCGATGGTATTTACTGGTTCTTCAGTGTTAGCTTCAGTATTAAGTTTAACAGATCTATACTTCATCATACCAGTACCAGCGGGTATCAACTTACCGATAATAACATTTTCTTTTAATCCAAGTAATGGATCTATCTTACCTTTGATTGCAGCATCGGTAAGTACTCTAGTAGTTTCCTGGAATGAAGCAGCCGATAAGAATGATTCTGTAGCAAGAGCTGCCTTAGTAATACCTAGAAGTATTTGTTCACACTTAGCAGGTACTCCACCATTTTCCATAACTCTTTGATTCTCTTCTTCAAAGTCAAAGACATCTATCATTACTCCAGGAAGTAGATCTGTATCACCTGGTTCTATTACCTTTACTTTTCTAGTCATCTGTCTTATAACAACCTCTAAGTGCTTATCATTTATATCAACACCTTGAAGTCGGTATACCTTCTGAACTTCGGAAAGAAGATAATTTCTAACTCCATCTATTCCTTTTATTCTCAAGATATCATGTGGGTTAACGGAACCCTCTGTAATTTCATCTCCAGCAGATACTACATCACCGTTATCTACCTTCAATCTTGAACCAAATGGTATATCGTAGCTAACCTCTTCGCCAGTTTCGCTAACAACAACTACTGTTCTCTTCTTCTTTGTTTCTTCAATTCTTACAGTTCCAGATATCTCAGTTACAATTGCTAATCCCTTTGGTTTTCTTGCTTCGAACAATTCCTCAACTCTTGGAAGACCTTGAGTTATATCTGCTCCTGCAACACCACCAGTGTGGAAAGTTCTCATTGTAAGCTGAGTACCAGGTTCACCTATACTTTGAGCAGCTACGATACCAACTGCTTCACCGATATTAATCTTCTGTCCTGTTCCCATGTTCATACCATAACACTTAGCACAAACACCAATTTTAGCCTTACATGTGAAGACAGATCTAATTTTAACCTTCTTAATGCCTGCCTTCTCAATTTTTTCAGCCATTATAGCATCCATATATTCATTCTTCTTAACTAAAACATCTCCAGTTGCAGGATCTATAACGTCCTCAGCTGAATATCTTCCAGTTAATCTTTCAGATAGGGATTCAACTACTTCGTTTCCTTCCTTAATCTCAGAAACATTGAAGCCCTCCTCAGTTCCACAGTCTTCATATCTTACTATTACGTCCTGGCTTACGTCAACCAATCTTCTAGTTAAATATCCAGAGTCAGCAGTTTTTAAAGCTGTATCCGCGTTACCCTTTCTTGCACCGTGAGTAGAAATGAAGTACTCTAATACGTCCAAACCTTCTCTAAAGGATGCCTTAATTGGTAACTCAATGATCTTACCAGATGGATTAGCCATTAAGCCTCTCATACCTGCTAACTGTTTAATCTGGCTCTTAGAACCTCTGGCCCCTGAATCCGCCATCATGAATATTGGATTGAATTTATCCATACCATTCATCAATGCATCAGCTACATCTTCAGTGGTTTTAGTCCACTTATCAATTACTCTTTCATATCTTTCTTCTTCAGAGATAAATCCTCTCTTATAGAGCTTTTCAATCTTATCTACAGTAGCTTCTGCATCTTCTAGTAACGCCTTCTTTTCCTTAGGAACTATCATATCAGAAGCTGCTACTGTTATAGCTCCGATACTAGAGTAATGATAACCCTTAGCTTTAATCTTATCTAACATTATTGAAGTTTCTGTAGGGCCATACTTCATATAGCATTTATCAATGATCTTTCCAAGACTCTTTTTAGTAACTAGGAAATCTACTTCTAAAAGATATAGATTTTCAGGCTTACTTCTATCCACAAAGCCTAAATCCTGTGGAATAGATTCATTAAATATAATTTTTCCTACAGTAGTTTCAATAATTCCGGACTTCTCCACACCATCTACTAGCTTTCTCATCTTTACCTTTATTTTGGCGTGTATATCAATTTCACCTAATTGGTAAGCCATAATAGCTTCATCTGGGGATGAGAACCATCTGCCCTCTCCCTTAGCGCCTTCTCTATCCATTGTTAGATAGTAAGATCCAAGAACCATATCCTGAGTTGGTACGCAGACAGGCTTTCCATCAGATGGTTTAAGAATATTTCCAGCTGCTAGCATCAGGAATCTAGCTTCTGCCTGAGCTTCTACAGAAAGCGGAACGTGTACCGCCATCTGGTCACCATCGAAATCCGCATTATAAGCAGTACATACTAAAGGATGAAGCTTAATCGCTCTGCCTTCAACTAATACTGGTTGGAATGCCTGTATTCCTAATCTATGTAGAGTAGGAGCACGGTTCAATAATACTGGATGATCCTGAATAACTTCCTCTAACACATCCCATACTTGTGGCATTACTCTTTCAACCATTCGTTTTGCACTTTTTATATTATGTGCAATTCCACCTTCCACAAGCTTCTTCATTACGAAAGGCTTAAATAGTTCCAAAGCCATTTCTTTCGGTAAACCACACTGATACATTTTAAGTTCTGGTCCTACTACTATAACAGAACGTCCAGAATAGTCAACACGCTTACCAAGAAGATTTTGTCTAAATCTTCCTTGCTTACCCTTTAACATATCGGAAAGTGATTTTAATGGTCTATTTCCAGGACCTGTTACAGGTCTTCCTCTTCTTCCGTTATCAATTAAAGCATCTACCGCTTCTTGAAGCATTCTCTTTTCATTTCTAACAATTATATCTGGTGCACCAAGATCTAATAGCTTTTTCAATCTATTATTTCTATTGATAACTCTTCTGTATAGGTCGTTTAAATCTGATGTAGCAAACCTTCCACCATCCAATTGAACCATAGGTCTTAAATCCGGTGGAATAACAGGAATTACGTCTACAATCATCCACTCTGGTCTATTACCTGACTTTCTAAAGGATTCAACAACCTCTAGACGTCTAATTATTCTAACCTTCTTTTGACCACTACTATTCTTTAATTCTTCTTTTAGAGATTTACCTAGTTCCTCTAAATCAATTTCTTGTAGAAGAGTCTTTATAGCTTCAGCTCCCATGCCTGCAATAAAGCTATCCTCTCCATACTTATCTACCGCTTCTCTATATTCCTTCTCATTTAGAAGTTGCTTTTTTAAGAGCGGAGTATCTTTAGGGTCCAAAACTACATAGGAAGCAAAATATAGAACCTTTTCCAAGGATCTAGGAGACATATCTAGAATTAACCCCATTCTAGATGGTATGCCCTTAAAATACCAGATGTGAGATACAGGGGCAGCCAGTTCAATATGCCCCATTCTCTCTCTTCTAACCTTTGCCTTAGTAACTTCAACCCCACATCGATCACAAACTATACCTTTGTATCTTACTCTCTTATACTTTCCGCAATGACATTCCCAGTCCTTTATAGGTCCGAAAATCCTTTCACAGAAAAGGCCATCCCTTTCAGGCTTCAATGTTCTGTAGTTTATTGTCTCAGGCTTCTTAACTTCACCTCTTGACCACTCTCTTATCTGTTCTGGTGACGCCAAACCAATTTGTATAGCGTCAAAATTATTCAACTCAAACAAGGGTTTTTCCTCCCTTCATTAATTAGTGTTCATCGCCAAAATCATCTAATTCCAGTTCATCCTGGAAATCGTCTAAAGGTAATTCTTCAAAATCTATATCTATATCCTCTTCAAGCTCTTCTTCTTCCTTGTAATCATCTGATGGTGTTGGAGCAACTAAATCTTCAGTTCCCTCCATATTAACTTCTAATTCTTCAACCTCGTCATCGGTTGATTCTCTAATTATCATTTCTTCATTAGACTCATCAAGGACTTTTACATTTAAGCAAAGAGCCTGTAATTCTTTAATTAATACCTTAAAGGATTCAGGTACACCTGGTTCAGGTATATTTTCTCCTCTAACTATAGCTTCATAAGTTTTTACTCTACCTACTACATCGTCAGATTTTACTGTCAATATTTCCTGAAGAGTATGAGCAGCACCATAAGCTTCCAACGCCCAAACTTCCATTTCTCCGAATCTCTGACCTCCGAATTGAGCCTTACCACCCAATGGCTGCTGAGTAACTAATGAGTAAGGTCCAGTAGATCTAGCATGTATCTTATCATCAACAAGATGGGCAAGCTTTAAGATATACATATAACCTACGGTAACTCTGTTATCGAAAGGTTCTCCTGTTCTTCCATCATAAAGAACAGTCTTACCATCTGTGTCGTATCCCGCCTTCTGTAAGCACTCTTCAATATCTTGCTCTGTTGCTCCATCAAATACAGGAGTAGCTACATGCCATCCCAATTTGCTTGCAGCCCATCCTAAGTGAACTTCTAGCACCTGACCAATGTTCATACGGGAAGGTACGCCTAATGGATTTAAGCATATTTGAAGAGGTCTTCCATCTGGTAAGAATGGCATATCTTCTTCTGGTAACACTCTAGAAATAACACCCTTGTTACCATGTCTTCCAGCCATCTTATCTCCTACGGATATCTTTCTCTTTTGAGCTATATAACATCTAACTAGCTCATTAACTCCAGGAGGAAGTTCATCACCATTTTCTCTAGTAAATACCTTTACGTCTACAATAATTCCAGCTTCTCCATGTGGTACTCTAAGAGATGTATCTCTTACTTCCCTTGCTTTTTCACCGAATATAGCTCTTAACAATCTCTCTTCTGCAGTAAGTTCTGTTTCTCCCTTAGGAGTAACCTTACCTACAAGTATATCTCCAGCTCTTACCTCAGCACCAATCCTTATGATACCTCTTTCATCAATATCCTTTAGAGCATCCTCACCAACATTAGGGATATCACGAGTTATCTCTTCTGGTCCAAGCTTTGTATCTCTAGCTTCTGCTTCATATTCTTCAATATGAATTGAAGTAAACACATCATCTCTAACAAGTTCTTCAGAAATGAGCATAGCATCTTCGTAATTATAACCTTCCCAAGTTATAAAACCTATTCTTATATTTTTACCTAATGCTATTTCTCCTAAATCAGTGGATGGTCCATCAGCTAAAATTGTACCTACTTCTACTTTATCACCTTTATTAACTATAGGTCTCTGATTTATGCATGTTCCCTGGTTAGATCTCTTAAACTTAAGTAATCTGTACACATCTATACCACCATCAGAATCTCTCTTAACTCTGATTTCATTAGAACTTACATAAGTTACCACTCCAGCGTTTTTAGCTTTTGGTAAAACACCTGAATCATAGGCTGCTTTATATTCAATACCAGTTCCTACGATTGGTGCCTGTGGCTTTAGCAATGGTACAGCCTGACGCTGCATGTTAGATCCCATCAAAGCACGGCTAGCGTCATCATTTTCTAGGAATGGTATCATAGCTGTTGCTACAGAAACCAATTGTCTAGGAGATACGTCCATAAGTTCCACTTCTTCTCTTGGAACTACGATAACATCTTCCTTAACTCTAACAGTAACTCTCTTATCAAGGAATCTTCCGTCTTCTCCTATAGGTTCATTAGACTGAGCAATATAATATTGATCTTCTTCATCAGCAGTAAAGTATCTGATCTCGTCAGTAACTATTCCAGTTTTCTTATCTACTATTCTATAAGGAGTTTCTATAAATCCATATTCATTAACTCTAGCGTAAGTAGCCAAAGAGTTAATTAATCCGATGTTTGGACCTTCAGGCGTTTCTATTGGACACATTCTTCCATAGTGAGAATGGTGAACGTCTCTTACTTCAAAGCCTGCTCTTTCTCTTGATAGACCTCCTGGTCCTAAAGCAGATAACCTTCTCTTGTGAGTTAATTCAGATAATGGATTTGTTTGATCCATAAACTGAGATAACTGAGAGCTTCCGAAGAACTCCTTTATGGCAGCAGCCACAGGCCTAATATTAATTAAAGCTTGAGGAGTTATACCTTCCTGGTCTTGAATAGTCATTCTCTCTTTAACTACTCTTTCCATTCTGGATAAACCAATTCTAAACTGGTTTTGAAGCAATTCTCCCACAGATCTAAGTCTTCTGTTGCCAAGATGATCTATATCGTCTATATCGCCTATACCATAGGTTAAGCCTAATTCGTAGCTAATTGTTGAGTAAATATCATCTCTTACAATATGCTTAGGAATTAATCTATGGATATTTTTCTTAATTTCTTCCTTTATTGTAGCTTCATCATCTGAGCTGTTTAGTATCTCCTTCAGCGTAGGATAATGAACATATTCTCTTATATTTAAATCAGTGATATCAAAGGGAACAACACTATGTATATCAACAAAATTATTACCAATAACATTTATTACTTTATCATCAACTAATATCTGCACAGAGTTAATACCACAGTTTTGAATCTTTACAGCAGTTTCTCTATCAATCTTTTCACCCTTTTGAGCTAGCACTTCGCCTGTTTCAGGATGAACTATATCAGTTGCTGCAATTTGATTAGCAATTCTTAAATTTAATGCTAATTTTTTATTAAACTTATAACGGCCAACTCTAGAAAGGTCATATCTCTTAGCATCAAAAAATAAGGATTCTATTAAAGCTACGGCACTATCCACGGTTGGAGGCTCTCCAGGTCTTAACCTCTTATACACTTCCAACAAAGCTTCTTCTTTAGTCTTAGTATTATCCTTTTCTATTGTAGCCTTAAGTCTTTCTTCTTCGCCAAAAAAGTCTAAAATTTCTTGGTCACTTCCTATACCCATAGCTCTAGCAAGGATAGTAATAGGAAGTTTTCTAGTCTTGTCAATTCTAACATAGATAACATCATTGGAATCAGTTTCGTATTCCAACCAAGCACCTCTATTTGGAATAACAGTGGATCCAAATAGCTTTTTACCAGTTTTGTCTCTAGAAACGCTGTAATATACACCTGGCGATCTTACCAGCTGACTTACAATAACACGTTCTGCACCATTTATTACGAATGTTCCTTGCTCAGTCATGAGAGGAAAATCCCCCATGAAGACTTCCTGTTCTTTAAGTTCGCCGGACTCTTTGTTATATAATCTTACCTTAACTTTCAGCGGAGCTGCATAAGTTGCATCTCTTTCTTTACATTCTTCCACTGAGTACTTGATATTATCCATATCAAGCTTATAGCCTACAAACTCAAGAACCAGATTCCCTGTGTAATCCGTAATAGGATTGACATCATCAAAGACCTCTTGAAGGCCTTCATCTAGAAACCATTTGTATGAATCTAGCTGAACTTCAATAAGATTCGGCATATCAGTAACCTCTCTTACTCTGCCGAAGCTCATCCTTGTTCTCTTTCCTACTTGGACAGGATGTACCATTAGCTATCACCCCTTGTAAATACTTAAGTAAAAAAATATACTATTCCTTAGAAATATTCTAACGAATTGCATATTAACTCAATATTTTAATATAACCAAATAAACTAAACTTCATTCATCTTACAATTAAGACAAAAAATGCATGGGCTTTATGTAAATTCATGCATTTAATTATGTTATCATATCCACTTGCAACTGTCAATATATAAATTAAAAAAAGGCACTTAAAAAAGTGCCTTTTCTTTTAACTACTTTAATTCTACAGTAGCACCAACTTCAGCAAGCTTAGCTTTCATAGCTTCAGCTTCATCCTTTGATACTCCTTCTTTTAATGTCTTAGGAGCTCCTTCAACTAATTCCTTAGCATCCTTTAATCCTAATCCAGTTAATTCTCTAACAACCTTTATAACCTTGATCTTTTCTGCACCAGCGTTAGCTAATACTACATCGAATTCTGTCTTTTCTTCAGCTGATGGAGCTGCCGCTGCTGCGCCACCTACTACAGCAACTGGAGCTGCTGCGCTTACTCCAAATTCTTCTTCACATGCCTTTACTAATTCATTTAATTCTAATACGCTCATCTCTTTTATAGCTTGAATAATCTCTTCTCTTGTCATTATTAGACACCTCCAAATTTTCTAATATTTTACGCGTTTTCTTTCTGATCTTTAATAGCACTTAATACATAAGCTAAATTTGACAATGGAGCTTTGATGCTTCCAAGTAATTTTGCAATAAGTACTTCTCTTGATGGTATAGCCGCAATAGCTTTAATCATGTTAGCATCGTAAACTTGCTTTTCTACGATACCAGCTTTAAGCTCTAATTTCTTATGATCTTTTGCGAAATCATTTAAAGCTCTTGCTGCTGCTGTTGCATCGTCATAGCTGAAAGCTATGGATACAGGTCCTTCAAGATATGGTAATATATCCTCGAAGCCTAATTCTTTAGCAGCCAATGTTGTCATTGTATTTTTATATACCTTATATTCAACACCAGCTTCTCTTAACTTCTTTCTTAATTCTGTATCTTCTTCTACAGTTAAACCTTGATAGCTAGCTAAAACAACACCCTGTGCTTTTTCTAACTTTTCTTTTATTTCTGCAACTTTTGCTTCCTTTATAGCTCTATTCTTATTTACCACTGTGTGTCCACCTCCTCACGCTTCTCACAGTTCTTTACACAATAATAAAGTCCCCCGCAGACGCAGAGAGACCTAACTAACTTAATGTATCGGAACCCTCGGTAGGTTGGAGCCCGTTACGCCTTATGGCACCTACTGTCTACGGTTTATTACCTTATTTAATTAACCTATGTTATTCTATCAAACAACATATATAATGTCAATACTATTCAAGAACCTTAACTGGATTGATTTTTATTCCAGGTCCCATAGTGCTTGATACAACTACAGACTTGATGTATTGACCTTTAGCTGCAGCTGGTTTTGCTTTTATTATAGCTTCCATTAGGCTATGGAAGTTTTCAACCAACTTTTCTCCGCCAAAAGACTTCTTTCCAATAGGAACGTGAACTATAGCAGTTTTATCTACTCTATATTCCACTTTACCAGCTTTGATTTCTTCAATAGCTTTCTTTACATCAAATGTAACAGTACCGGATTTTGGGTTTGGCATTAATCCTTTAGGTCCAAGAACTCTACCTAATCTACCAACAACGCCCATCATATCTGGTGTTGCTACTACTACATCAAAATCAAACCAGTTTTCCTTTTGAATCTTATCAACTAAGTCTTCTGCTCCAACAAAATCTGCTCCTGCAGCTTCTGCTTCTTTTGCCTTTTCACCCTTAGCGAAAACTAATACTTTAACAGTTTTACCTGTTCCATTTGGAAGCACTACTGCTCCTCTAACCTGCTGATCTGCATGTCTTGGGTCTACACCTAATCTAACAGCTAATTCTATTGTTTCATCGAATTTAGCTTTAGCAGTTTTAACCGCAAGTTCCATTGCTTCAGCAGGAGAATATAACATATTTTTGTCTACAAGCTTAGCGCTTTCAATATAATTCTTTCCCATATTCTATCCTCCTTGTGGTAATAACGGTTTTTACCTCCCACTTAAATTGAGAGATTAATAGGTATAGGTCATAACCTATCTTATTCTTCTACAGTTATGCCCATACTTCTAGCTGTTCCAGCAATCATGCTCATAGCAGCTTCTAATGATGCTGCATTTAAATCAGGCATCTTCAATTCTGCAATTTCCTTTAATTGAGCCTTTGTAACTTTAGCAACCTTAGTTTTATTAGGTGCTGCAGAACCACTTTCAATTCCTGCGGCCTTCTTTAATAAAACTGCAGCTGGTGGTGTCTTTAGTATGAAACTAAAGGATCTGTCCTGATAAACAGTAATTACAACAGGGATTATTAATCCTGCTTGATTAGCTGTTTTTGCATTAAATTCCTTACAGAATCCCATAATATTAACACCATGCTGACCAAGGGCTGGACCTACTGGTGGTGCTGGAGTTGCTTTTCCTGCAGGAAGTTGAAGTTTTATCATTCCTGTAACTTTCTTAGCCATGTGTTTACACCTCCTAAAATGTGGTTTAGCGGGATATTTCCCTCCCACTTATATAAAACCAGGCAATGCCTAGGTTTATAAGCATTAATCTAATTTTTCAATTTGGTTGAAGTCCAATTCTACCGGAGTTTCTCTTCCAAACATATCAACTAATCCTTTTGCTTTATGTTTATCTGGATGAACTTCCTGGATAATTGCCATAAAGCTTTCCAAAGGACCGGATATGATTTTCACAGTTTCCCCTACTTCTAAGTCAATATCTACAGGTTTCTCTACTATCCCCATAGATTGAACTTCTTCATCAGTTAAGGGAACTGGCTTAGATCCCGGACCAACAAATCCGGTAACCCCTCTGGTATTTCTAACAACATACCAAGAATCATCATTCATAACCATTTTAACTAAAACATACCCCGGAAATATTTTTTTCTGAGAAACTTTTTTCTTGCCATCTTTCTCTTCTACAACTTCTTCCACTGGCACCTGAACGTCATGGATCAAGTCATGTAAGTTTCTATTTTCTATAGTTTTGTCAAGATTAGCCTTTACTTTGTTTTCATAGCCGGAGTATGTATGCACAACATACCATCTAGCTTTTTCACTCATACCCTTAGGAGCACTTTAACTACTCCCGCCTCCTTTTTTACTTTATTCCAAGTATTAGATTAAAAAGATACTGAAACGCTGAATCTATAATCACTAAATAAACTAAATATATTGCGCATATAGCAAATACTGTTATAGCCGCTTTCTTTATATCTTTTTTATTTGGCCATGTTATTCTCTTTAATTCTGCCTTGAATCCTCTGAATACACCTGTGATTGAGGCCAATCCTTTTTTTGATTTCTTACCATTCACTTTCGCTTCCATAGCCATTAAGATCCACATCCTTAAAAATTATAAGAGATTTTCAAAAATTATTTTGTCTCTTTATGAATTGTATGTTTGTGGCAAAACTTGCAGTACTTTCTCATTTCCAATCTGTCAGGATTATTTTTCTTGTTCTTCATGGAATTGTAATTTCTTTGCTTGCATTCAGTGCAGGCCAATGTAATCTTTACTCTCATTATCTACACCTCCGTTTTCTCTAAGTCTTTCGGTGCCTTTGAATTATATTACTAAAATAATCTATCATAAAATATATTTATATGTCAATGTCTATACTTTCAAAAGGACCAGGTCCTGAAACCCAGTCCTATTGAATATTAGGTAACACAGGTAATATATTTATTACTCAACTATTGAAGTAACAACGCCTGAACCAACTGTTCTTCCGCCTTCTCTGATAGCGAATCTTAATCCTTCATTCATTGCTACTTCTGTAATTAATTCAACATTCATGTCGATGTGGTCTC